>ERZ506905.27-NODE-27-length-135096-cov-9.5491_pt1 | contig 135096 bp, 112 predicted proteins | sample MGYA00513175_ERZ506905 | MGnify/ENA metagenome assembly ERZ506905
TGAACAAGGGCTATGCCCGAAAATGAAAAACCACCCGCTATGCGGGTGGATGATTATTTGACCTTAAAAATTGCTGAAGTTTTATTACTGTTGCAGAAGAATTAATTTTCAGCTCGTTTGTCAAGCTGCTTCGGCCCACTCCGAATAACTGCAGATGCTTTTTAATCTGTAATGCTAACGTTATAAGTCCAAAGTGATTATTTTAGATCGTCCGAGAGGGAGAGTTATTAAAAGTATGGAATGAAAACTGTTGCCATTGCAAAAGCAAAGGCAACGGAAGTTGCTTGAGGGAACAATGAAAAACAACTCGAAGCCGCGGAATGTTCCGTAACGTTTGACGAAACTTATCAGCTTGTCGTTCCCGAACGGCCGGGATATACTTTCAGCGGCTGGTACTGCGGCGAGGAAAAGCTTACGGACGGGGACGGTAAAAGCATTCTTGCCTGGACGTTTGCCGAAGATCGGCAATTAACGGCAGGCTGGACGATCAATTCTTACGAGCTGACGATAACAAACGATTCCGCATTCAGTGAAATCGTCGATATAAGCGGACGTAAAGAGTATAACGCGGAAATTACGGTAACGGTAGAAGCCACACATTTGGGATATACGTTCCTCGGCTGGTATGAGGGGGAGAAATTGCTCGGCACGGAACTTTCTTACACGTTTTCCATGCCGGCAAAAGACGTGACATATACCGCTAAATGGGTAGAAAACGAAGAAATGGCGCCTTTTGATTTCACTTCTACGCCGACGACGTGCGTTGTGACGGGAGTAAAAGATAAAACCGCCAGGAGCTTCGTCGTTCCCGTCTATGTGACGGAAATCGGAGAGGGCGCGTTTTCGGGCTGCGGCTCGCTGGAAAGCGTCACGCTGCCTTTTACGGGCGGCAACGCGGGCGCGGTTTCTGCCTCGCGCAGTACCTTGTTCGGGTATATTTTCGGTTCGGCAAGTTACGAAGGGGGCAGACAAACGTCGCAGGTTTTCGGTGTAAACGATACCGACGTCTATACGTGTTATGTTCCCGATTCTTTAAGGAGCGTAAAGATAACGGGAGGGGAAATTCTTTACGGCGCGTTTTCCGGTTGTACCCTCTTGACTGAGGTGATCGTTCCCGAAACCATAAAAACCGTCGCGGACTATGCGTTTTATTATTGTTCCAACTTGAAGCAATTCACAATCCCCGTGACTGTAGAGAGCATCGGAGATCACGCTTTTTATTACTGTTATGACCTGAAAAGCATAACGATTCCCGATCGCATAACAAGAATTGGAAACTACGCCTTCTGCTATTGCAGCGGATTGGAGCGCGTAACGCTCGGAAAGGGAATAATCGGCATCGAAGGGAGTGCGTTTTCGGCTTGTACGCGATTGACGACTATCAATATTCCCGAACGCGTAACGAGTATCGGAGATTATGCAATTAATAGTGAAAGGGATTTCCGAAAAACACAACAAAAAATATCAAATAACATAGAAAACAGCCTTCAAATGATAGCATAAAGTCGGATATTCGTAAAAGAATGTTCGACTTTTTGATTTAATATAAAAAACAGAAAGAGAGAACAATGCAAAAGTTTTCTCTTTTTTATGCCGTTTTGAGGGGTGATTTCCTGTTTGCAGTGAGAAAAATTATAATAAAAATAGTAAAGATAAAGGAAAACTTATGAAATATAAAGAATGTTTGCATGAGATGTTTAGGTAACTAATAAATAAATTAAGTTACCCTATGCTAACCATTTGATTTTTTTGTTGTCAATCTGTATAATATAATTAAAGAAGAAAATGATTTTGGACAATGGACGGATTTTGCCGGAATGTTAAAAAGAGATAATGCTTGTCAATTCGTGATAGTTAATAAAACATATTCTAATGTGGTGCAAGTAATACTTGCAAGAGCAAACATAGAGGAGAAAAGGTATTCGTTACAGAATAAAAATGAGATAGAGAAGCGAAAAAGATAACTGAATTGTAATTCAGAACTTAATAAGTTTTAATCGTTGCAAAGGAGAAGGTATGAAAAAGATTCATTTCGAGGTGAAAACGGACGGATTTTACGGCGCGTATTGGAAAAATAAAAAAGAGACGAACAGCGCGATAATTGCCATGCTCGGTGACGATGCGGATGATTATATGGCGAAGTCATGCGTAAAATGGCTTATGAAGAAAGGCGTAAACGTGCTTACGATGTCTCCGGGAAAGAAAAATTACAGCCACCATAATTATCCGCTCGAAAGGATCGAAAAAGCTATAGAGTGGCTCAAAAACAACGGAAACAAAAAAATAGGCATCGTGGGTGGCTCTACCACCGGTACGCTTGCGCTTACCGCGGCTTCGTATTTTCCTGATATTACTTTGACCATTGCAATGACTCCCAGCGACTTTGTCTGGCAAGGTTTCGAGCAAGGCAAAAAAGACGGCTGCGACGAGTGGCCCGTTGAGGGAGAATCTCTGTTTACTTATCGCGGAAAACCGCTTGCTAATATGCCGTTTTGTTATAAGCACCCGGGATATTGGCAAGTGATTAAGGCGGAATCGAAAAAAAACGGCGATATGGTAAATTCGCGTAAGATTTTTGACGATTCCGAAGCCGCTCACCCGATAGAGGAGGACGAGTTCATCAAGATAGAAAACATAAAAGGCAAACTTGTTCTGATTGGAGCGGAAGACGACGCCTTGTGGGATACCGCGAAGTATATAAGAAGAGCAGAAAAACGTCTTTCGGAAAAGCCGCATTCCTGCAATGCGGAATTTTTCGTGTACAAGCACGGAACGCATTACGTTTTTCCCGAAAGTTTGCTGAGAAGCATTTTACCGATAGGCGGGGGATTGTTTTTAAAACTTGCCTTTAAGGCGGCAAAAGATTTCCCGAAGGAATGCAAGCAAACGCGCGTCGATATAGACAGAAAGGTGGTAAAAGTCATAAAGGAGTGGAAAAAATGAAGTACGGTTTTATGCCGAAGTTAATGTGGGTGGCATACAAAGGAACATTCAAAAAACAACTGACAAAAACGCTTGGGGAAGACTCTCCGAACGGAGTGATGAAACTTGCCCATAGAAAGTATAAAGAAATACTTTTCGGCATCGACGAATTTGAGAAAGGCGACAGATTTTTGATAAATATTTTAAGTTGCGCAATGCTGTCCGCTGTTTTGTTGTCTGTCAAAAACAAATATACGGTTGAAGAAGTCCGCGTGTATTACCGCAAGGCAATGTGCGAAAATTTTATTACCAAGTCTGCGGCAACAAAGAGTAAATCCTATACGGAGAAAGGCAGAGCGAAACTTAAAGAACACGCTGCTAAAAGCCAAAGCGGTACAAATCCGTATTCATGGAAGTTCACCGTCGAGGACGGCAAAACGATAAATCAATACACAGCGACGTTTTATACATGCGGAATTTGTTACCTTATGACCAAACTCGGCTTAAAGGAATATATCTCCGCCATGTGTACGTTCGATTACGATATGGCGGCGATGAACAATACAGTCTTTACGCGCGAGTATACTTTGGCAAGCGGCGGAAAATATTGCGATTGTCACTACGACCACAAGGGGTAAAATGACGAATCAATATCTCAAAGAAACGAAAATGCTCGATTATTCGCATAAATCGATACAAAAATTGATAAGAGAGCGGAAGTGGAGCGATTTTCCCGAAAAAGAAAGAGTTAAAAAGATTTACGACTTCGTGAAAGACGAAATACTGTTCGGATATAATACGGACGATAAAATCAAGGCAAGCAGGGTATTAAAAGACGGCTATGGGCAATGCAACACAAAAGGGACGCTTTTGATGGCTCTTCTTCGCGCCTGCGGCATTCCTTGCCGAATACATGGTTTTATGATAGATAAAATTCTGCAGAAAGGTGCGATGACGGGTTTGGTTTATAAGTTTGCGCCCGACGAGATTTTCCACAGTTATGTCGAAGCGTACGTTTGCGGGGAATGGTATAACCTCGAAGGGTTTATTCTCGATAAAAAATACCTTTCCGCATTGCAAAAAATATTTAAGCCGAATAATGACGGTTCGTTTATCGGTTACGGCGTTGCGACGAAAAACTTTTTAAATCCGCCGGTCGAATTTAATTGTTGCAATACCTATATACAAAAAGAGGGAATTGTGCGAGACTTCGGAGTATATGACGATCCCGATTCTCTTTTGAGAGAACACGGACAGACGATGAACTTATTAAAAAAGTGCGTTTATCGACTTATAGGCAGACGTTTGATGAATAATAACGTAAATAAAATACGAAAAACGAACTAAAAAAAAGGCAAAATTTTTGCCGGTTTATAGCACGAAAACTCTTGACAAAATAAAATAACAGCGTTATAATAACATCGTTATTAAAAAGCGGCGGTGCAGAATGCGTAAAAAGGACGAACTTGCGATAGATAAAATTATAGAGTGCGCGAAGCGGGAGTTTTCAGAAAAAAGTTTCGAGGGCGCGTCTATGCGCAGGGTTGCCGAAAATGCGGGGTATACTACCGGCATGCTTTACGGCAGATTTGCAGATAAAGGCGAACTGTTTAAAGCGATCGTCAGTGGCGTTGCCGACGGCTTTATTTCTTTTTTTACTAAGGCTCAAAGCGATTTTGCCTTGCTTACACCAGAAGATCAGTATAAAAACATGCACGGATACGTCGATAAAAAAGTGGAAGAAATGCTCGGTATCGTTTACGATAATTTTGACGTTTTCAAACTGATTATCTGCAAAAGCAAGGGTAGCGAATACGAAAAATTCGTCGATAAACTTATCGAAATAGAAACGGAAAACACCATGCGCTTTATCGGCGAATTAAGCGCGGCGGGGATAAAAATCAACGACGTTCGCGCGGATTTATCTCACATGCTCGCGACGGCTATGATAAACGGAATGTTCGAGGTCGTCGAACACGATTTCACGAAAGCGGACGCCGTTAAATACGTTAAAGATCTGCAATGTTTCTTTAACGCGGGCTGGGATAGTTTGTTAGGCTTATCTTAAGGGATTTAACGCCGAAAAAATCTTTTATAAGAAAGGGCGATCCCTTTTTTATTTGATCGGCGGTTAGCATACGCTAACCATATGTTTCAGCCCGAGGTAAAAGACATCGGACGAATTCAAAAAACGAAAACGTAAAAAACTCATAGGAGAAAAACAATAATGGCAATAGTAGAATTAAAAAACGTCAGCCGCGTATACACGAGCGGCGACCACGAGTTAAAGGCTCTCGACGGCGTAAATCTGTCTCTCGACGAAGGCAAGTTCGTAGTTATCTTAGGACCTTCGGGCGCGGGGAAGAGTACTCTTCTGAACCTGCTCGGCGGGTTGGACAGTCCGACTTCGGGGACGATCACCGTTTGCGGAAATGACATTTCAACTCTCACCCAAAACGAACTCGCCGATTACAGAGCGGAGACGGTAGGATTCGTATTTCAGTTTTACAATCTTATTCCTACGCTTACCGTTCACGAAAACGTAACGCTCGTAAAAGAAATCGTAAAAAATCCGCTTTCGGCGACGAAAATGCTGGAAGAAGTGGGGCTTGCGGATCACGCAAAAAACTTCCCGTCGGAACTTTCGGGCGGGGAACAACAGCGCGTTTCCATTGCGAGAGCGCTCGCGAAGAATCCGAAAATTCTTTTATGCGACGAGCCGACGGGCGCGCTCGATTCCGCAACCGGCGTGCTTGTATTGAAACTTCTTCTTAAAATGGCGCGCGAATACGGCAAAACCATTGTTATCGTTACTCATAATCAGAACATAGCGAAAATGGCAGACACCGTTATTCACGTTAAAAACGGGAAAATAGTTTCTTCGGAAAATCAGGGAAATCCCGTTTCCGCCGACGAAATAGACTGGTAATAAGGAGCAGGGTATGTTAGTAAAGAAAATGCTTCGCACTGCGTGGCTGTATAAAGCGCAGTTTATCTCTATGATTCTTATGGTAATGCTCGGCGTGGGTGTGTTCGTCGGGTTTAATATGGAATGGGCGAGTATAGAAAGAAATATGTTTTCCTTTTTCGACGATTGTAATTTTGCCGACTATCGCCTTGTAAACGAGCGCGGTTATTCCGCAGAGGACGCCGAAAAAATTGCCGATATAAAAGGAGTGGATTCCGTCGGCAGATTTTTAACCGTCAACGTAGACGTGAAAAACGCGGCGGGTAACAGCGTCGCGCTTGCGGTTACGACGAATTTTAACGTATCGTCGTTCGTTCTTACAAGCGGCGACGAATACGACCCGGAAAGCGCGGACGGAGTGTGGATTTCAGACAGATACGCCGAAAAAAACGGTATTAAAAAAGGCGATGCCATATCTTTTGTATACGGCAAAGCGGAAATCACGGGCAAAATAAAAGGATTTATAAAAGCCGCCGAACAGATGATTTGCGTTCGCGATAAAACGCAGCTGATGCCCGACTTTTCCACGCACGGATACGCTTACGTTTCGCCCGCGTTATATAAAAACGCGACGGGGCTTGATTATTATCTGCAAATCAACGTTGTTTCAAACTTGAAAAAAGACGATTTTTCGGAAAAAGTAAACGCCGCTCTGGGTAAAACGACTATCGTTTTAACAAAAGAAGACACCATCGCATATTCGCAGGCGGAAGGGGAAGTAGACGAAGGGAAAACCATGGGCAGCGTTCTGCCCGCGCTCTTCCTTCTGATAGGACTTCTTACGATGGTTACCACGATGCACAGGCTTACCGCTAAAGAAAAAACGCAGATAGGCACTTTAAAATCTCTCGGCTTCCACGACGGAAAAATCGCCGCTCATTATACTTCGTTTGCGTTTTTCGTGGCGATAATCGGTACGGCGCTTGGTATCGGTTTAGGATTTCTGATTGCTCATATGATTATGAATCCGAACGGAATGATGGGGACTTACCTCGATCTTCCCGAATGGAAATTAGTTATTCCGGGGTTTTGCGCGGCAATTATCGTCGCTATAGTACTGATTCTTACGTTGATAGGTTATTTGTCGGTAAGAAAAATGCTTGCAGGCACCGCCGCCGACGCTCTTCGCCCGTACACGCCGAAAAAAGTCAAGCCTATGCTGATAGAAAAAACCAAATTCTTCCATAAACTTTCTTTCGGCACGCGCTGGAATATGCGTGATATCGTAAGGCACAAATCGAGAACGGCTATGAGCCTTATAGGCATTATCGGCTGTACGATTCTGATTCTCGCCTCTTTGGGAATGAAAGACACGATGAATTCGTTTCTGAATATTTATTACGATAACGGGCTTAATTATTCTTCGAGAATATTCTTTACCGAAACGGCTACCGACGAACAAAAGCGAGAAATAATAAACAAATACGAAGGTGACTTCGGCGGTTCGGTCAGCGTTCAGGTGGAAGGAAAGACCGTTTCTCTCGATATTTACGACATTACGCGCGACAAAGTAAGATTCGTCAACGACAACGACGAAAAGTTTACTCTCGGCGACGACGGCGCGTACATCTGTATGCGTATTGCCGAAAAATTCGGTCTGAAAAAGGGCGATTCGTTTTCGGTTAGTCCGTTCGGAACGGACGACGTTTATCATCTCGTGGTTGCGGGATTGTTCAGAAGCGTTTCCGAGAATATCGTTATAACCGATAAATACGCCGCAAAAACGGGAATACCTTACGTTATCGATTCCGTGTATACCGACGTGGTCAAATCCGACGTATTGCAGTCGGACGCTATTAAATCGGTGCAGTCCAAGCAAATGATAATGGATTCTTTCGAAGTTTTCCTTTCTATGATGGATATGATGGTATATCTGCTCGTAGGCGGAGCGTTGCTTCTCGGAATTGTTGTCCTTTATAATCTCGGCACGATGAGTTATACCGAACGTTACCGCGAAATGGCAACGCTTAAAGTCGTCGGATTCCGAGATAAAAGGATAGGTAAACTTCTCGCCGAACAAAATCTTGTTCTATCCGTGATAGGCATTATAATAGGCGTTCCGCTCGGCGCGCTGACTTTGTCGTATCTTTTGAAAGTTTTAGCGTCCGAATACGAAATGAAAATGGCTATAAGCGTAGTTTCTTATCTTATAACGGCGGCTCTTACAATAGGAATGTCTTTACTCGTCAGTCTTTTGGTTGCTCGCAAAAACAAAAAGATAGATATGGTTGAGGCGCTTAAAGGGCAGGAGTAATCAAACCGCCGAAAAAATTTGATTTTCAGGGAGTTTTTATGAAAAAACAATCGGTTCTTTCAAGACTTATGGGGTATGCGGGGAAACATAAATATTTTACGTATGCTTCGTGGTTTCTTTCGGCGATAAGCGCGCTTATCGCGCTTCTTCCGTTTATTTATATCTGGAAGATAATAAAAGAAGTGCTTGACGTTGCTCCGAACCTTTCCGCGTCGACGGGTCTTGTGCATAACGGAATTATGGCAATGGTTTCCGCTATTGCGTCTTTTCTTATTTATATATGCGCGCTCATGTGTTCGCATCTTGCGGCGTTCAGAGTCGCCACGAATATGCGTATAGCCGTTACGGAGCATATAGCGAAACTTCCGCTCGGATTTGCGGATAGTTTCGGCAGCGGAAAATTGAGAAAAATCATAAATGATTCCACAGGTGCGACGGAGACTTATCTTGCGCATCAACTTCCCGACAAATATGCCGCTTTGGCAACGCCCGCAGGGCTGCTCGTTTTGCTGTTCGCGTTCGACTGGCGTTTGGGACTTTTAAGCCTCGTTCCCGTAATTCTCGCATTTCTGATCATGTCTGCGATGACGGGCAAGCGCATGGCGGAAAAGATGAAACAATATAACAACGCGCTTGAAAATATGTCTAATGAAGCGGTTGAATACGTTCGCGGAATACCGGTAGTAAAAACGTTCGGGCAGTCCGTGTTTTCATTCAAAAAATTTAAAAGTACGATAGACGAATATCAGAAATGGGTAGTCGCTTACACGAAGGATATGCGCGTGCCTATGATGTTTTACACAGCCGCGATAAACGGCGTATTTGCCTTTTTGATTGCCGGGGCGTTATGGTTTACGGCAGACGGCGTGACAAACGCATTTTTGCTCAATCTTATTTTTTATATCGTGATTACTCCGGTCATATCGCTTACTTTAACCAAAATGATGTATATGAGCGAAAATAATATGATCGTCAAAGACGCGCTTGAACGCATCGACGGCGTTTTATCCGTCGGTCCCATGAGTGAAAGTAAAACCCCTGAGCATCCCGCCGATTCGTCCGTCGAGCTTAACGACGTGCATTTTTCCTACGACGGTAAAAACGAAGTGATTCGCGGCGTATCGATGAATATAGGCGCGGGGCAGACTGTGGCTCTCATCGGTCCGTCGGGCGGAGGGAAATCCACGCTTGCGGGGCTTATTGCAAGGTTTTTCGACGTGAAAAGCGGAAGCATAAAGGTCGGCGGCGCGGATATACGGGAAATTCCGAAAGAGGAACTTATGAACGCCGTTTCGTTTGTTTTTCAGGATTCAAAGCTTATCAAAGCAACTATCGCCGAAAACGTGAAACTCGGAAAACCCGACGCAACGGACGAAGAAGTGGCGGCGGCTCTTCATGCCGCGCAGTGCGACGATATCATACAAAAATTTCCCGACGGAGCGGGCACGACGATAGGGACGAAAGGAGTATATCTTTCGGGCGGCGAGAGGCAGCGAATAGCAATCGCCCGTGCCGTATTGAAAAACGCGCCTATTATTATTCTTGACGAGGCAACGGCTTTTGCCGACCCCGATAACGAAGCCAAAGTGCAGAAAGCGTTTTCCGAACTTTCAAAGGGTAAAACGGTTATTATGATTGCTCATAGGCTTTCGACCGTGGCGGACGCCGATTGTATATACGTAATAAAAGACGGTCTTATAGCGGAAAGCGGCAGGCGCGACGAACTTCTCGAAAAGAACGGAGTATTTGCCGAAATGTGGAAAGAATATGCCGCGTCGGTAGAATGGAAAGTGGCAAAGGAGGGTGAAAGCAATGTCGCTCGTTAAAACGATACAAAAAAAGACGGCTTCTTCAAAGCAGGGAGCAAAGGGGATTATTAAGGGAATAATCGCCTGCGCGTTTCAGAATATGGCGTTCATGTTGCCGACCACGCTTTTATACTTTCTCGTTTCCGATATGCTTGGCGGCGGAGTGCAAGGCGGAAGAATAACTTTTTACGTCGTCGGATGCGTGATATGCTTTGCGCTTATCTTTTTAACCACATGGTTCCAGTATAACAACACGTATTTTACCACTTACGAAGAAAGCGGAAAAAGAAGACTTAGTTTAGCCGAAAGACTTCGTAAACTTCCTCTTTCGTTTTTCGGCAAAAGGGATCTTGCCGACCTGACGAGTACGATTATGTCCGACTGCGAAGTGATAGAAAAGAGTACTTCGCATTTTATCCCGGGACTGTTCGGTTCGTTGATTTCAACTATTCTTATCGCCGCAGGGCTTTTCGTTTTCGATTGGCGAATGGCTCTTGCCGCGCTTTGGGTTATTCCCGTGTCGGTACTTATCGTTCTTTTGAGCTATAAAGTTCAGGATAAAGTGCTTGTTAAATCTATGGCGGCAAAAATGTCGTGCGCGGACGGAATACAGGAATACATCGAAACCGTTCGCGATTTAAAAGCCAACAACGCCGAAGCGAACTACCTTTCGGGATTAAAGAATAAGATTAAGGGCGTTGAAAAGAGTAACATAAAAGCGGAACTCACTACCGCCGTGTTCGTAACGGGCGCGGGAATGGTTTTAAAACTCGGCATAGCCACCGTGGCTTTGGTCGGTTCGGCTTTGCTCGTAAACGGAACGCTTGGCGTTTTAACCTTCTTTATGTTTTTGCTTGTCGCTTCCCGTCTTTACGATCCGATGCAGGCGGCGCTTCAGAATCTTGCCGCAATCATCGCAATGCGTACAAACGTTGCGCGTATGAACGAAATTCTGGAATATCCCGTTCAGACCGGAAACGACACGCTTACGAATAACGGTTACGATGTCGTATTCGATCACGTCGGCTTTGCGTATCCGGGCGGCGAAGTCGTGTTAAAAGACGTTTCATTCACCGCAAAGCAAGGTGAAGTCACCGCGCTTGTCGGTCCTTCGGGCGGCGGGAAAACAACGGTTTCAAGGCTTGCCGCAAGGTTCTGGGATAATCAGAAAGGTAAAATCACCGTCGGCGGAATGAACGTCGCCGAAATCGAGCCGGAAAAACTGATGAGTCTTTATTCTATCGTTTTTCAGGACGTAACTTTGTTTGATAACACGATTATGGAAAATATTCGTCTCGGCAAAAAGGGCGCGACGGACGAAGAGGTTATGGCGGCGGCTCGGCTTGCCAACGTGGACGAGTTTGCCGAAAAACTTCCCGAAAAATGGAATACGAATATCGGCGAAAACGGATGCGAACTTTCGGGCGGCGAGAGGCAGCGTATTTCGATTGCGCGCGCGTTTCTGAAAGACGCGCCTATAATTCTGCTTGATGAGGCAACCGCAAGTCTGGACGTTGAAAACGAAACGATGATTCAAACCGCTCTTTCCCGTCTTATAAAAGATAAAACCGTGCTTATCATAGCGCACAGGATGAGAACGGTTGCGGGAGCGGATAAAATCGTGGTTTTGGCGGACGGCGTCGTGGCGGAGCAGGGAACTCCCGACGAGTTGTATAAGAAAAACGGTATTTACGCCCGCATGGTCGATTTGCAATCGGCAAGCGGAAAGTGGAAAATTAAATAACCGCAGTGCGTTCCGAAGAAAAAGTCGACTTAAAGTCCGGACGGGATTTTCAATTGCTTTTTTCAAAGTAACGTGATATAATATATAAAAAGCGTAAGAGGGCAACATGGTAGACAACGAATCGCAGGAAATGTATCTCGAAACGATACTTAGATTAAAAAATAAAAAGGGTAGTGTGCGAGCAATAGACGTAGCCGAAGAACTCGGTTATTCCAAGCCGAGCGTTTCCCGCGCCGTGGGAATAATGAAAAAAGACGGTTTTATAGTCGTGCGCGCAGACGGACTTATAGACCTTACCGAAACAGGCAAGGAAAAAGCCGAAAACATTTTTGCCCGGCATAAATCGCTGACTCAAGCCCTTGTCGTGATGGGGCTTTCGCCCGAGGCGGCGGAAGAAAACGCCTGCCGCGTGGAACACATTATCACCGAAGAAGCGTTCGAGGCTATCAAAAAATATTTTAACGTGTAAATACAAAAAAATTTTTAGTCAACCGCTAACTTTCGGTTGACTTTTTTCTATATATGAGTATAATTAAAAATGGCTTTGGAAAAAGGCCGTTAATTTTTGCGCAAGAGTTAGCCTCAACTAACCGCTTCTGTGTAAGCGTGGCGCAATTTTTTTCGGGAATGGTTAGCGCGGGCTAACCAAATAAAACGGATGGTGAGTTACATATGAGTTCGTCGGAATTAAGGTATCTGATAACGGCAAACAACCTTGCCAAAGAGCTGCAGTCGGTTAAACAGACCGATATAGCAAACAGGCTTCACGTAACAAAGGTGAGTGCGTATAACGCGATTGAAAGGTTGCGGGAAAAAGAATATATCGAGAAGAATGATAGGAAAATCGTTCTTACGTATCGCGGAAGGGAAGTTCTGGACGAGTATATGACGATTATACGTTTTATGTCGGCGCATTTGTCGTTACATTGCGGAACGACTGAAAATCAGGCTTATGAAGATGCTCTTAACGCCACCTGCGCATTTTCGGACGCAACCCGTAACGGAGTGGCAAATTTTATAAAGTCAGAAATGAAAGGCGCGCATCAAGCACCGATTGATTAAGACAAGGAGTAGACAAATGATAGACAAAGAACTATTTAAACTCATCGGTGGAAATAAGAAGTACATATTTATCGCCGTATTGTTGCAGGCGATAGGTTTAATCGCGAACGTTGCGATAACGGGGAGCGTCTGCTATGCCGTGTACCTGTTGACGCAGAACGCCGAATGGATACAATTTATTTATCCGCTTATCGGCGCGGTTGTCGGTATTATCGTGAGATATATCTGTTCACGCGCGACGGGCGATATAAAGGACAAGCTCGGAAGAAAAGTAAAAAAAGATTTGCGCGAAAGGGTGTATAACAAAATAGTGAAACTTGGTGTGAAGACTACCGACGGAATGAGCATGGCAGGACTCACGCAGGTTTCTGTCGAAGGCGTAGAGCAACTCGACCTTTACTATTCGTCTTATCTTCCGCAGTTCTTTTTTGCGATGATCGCACCCGTAATATTGTTCTTGATATGCGTATGGATCGATTGGAGAACGGCTCTCGTTCTTATTGCGTGCGTGCCGCTGATTCCAGTATCTATTATAGCGGTGAGCAAGTACGCAAAGAAGATTTTCGCAAAATATTGGGGCAAATACACTTCGATGGGCGACAAGTTCCTCGACAGTGTGCAAGGGCTTAAAGAACTCAAAATTTTTCAGGCAGACGCGGCTCAGCACGTTAAAATAAACGAAAGCGCGGAAGAATTCAGAGTCATCACGATGAAAGTTCTCGTAATGCAACTTGCAAGTACCACGATAATGGACTTGGTTGCATACGGCGGCGCGGGCGTAGGTATCGCGCTTGCAATCAGTGGCGCGGCGTTTTGGGGGCTTAACCCGATTGCGGCATTGTTCCTGTGTCTTGTGGCGGTTGAATTTTTCCTGCCCCTTCGCGCGTTCGGCTCGGCATTCCACGTTGCTATGAACGGCGCAAGCGCGGGTAAAAAAATAATCTCGCTGTTAAATACGCCCGATCCCGAATGGGGAACTGAAAATGTAGACGGCAAAGAAATTAAACTCGAAAACGTCACGTTCTCTTACGATAATAAACGCGACGTTCTGAAAAACGTGAATATGACATTCCCCGAAAAGGGAATGACGGCAATAGTCGGCGAAAGCGGGTGCGGAAAATCCACGGTTGTCAATATGCTTGTCGGCGCGTTCCGTCCGCAAAAGGGCGAAGTGACCGTCGGCGGCAAACAGCTTGAAAAACTTTCAAGAGAAAACTGGTATTCGCACCTTTCGGCGGTAAGTTACAATACTTATATTTTCAACGAAAGCGTAAGAGATAATTTCAAGATGGCGAAAGAAAACGTTTCGGACGAAGAAATTTTCGCCGCGCTCGAAAAGGTAAATTTGAAAGAGTTTATCGAAGAAAACGGCGGCTTGGATAAGGTTATCACAGAGGACGCGAACAACATTTCGGGCGGGCAAAAACAACGCCTTGCGCTTGCGATCGCGCTTGTATCGGGTAAAGATATTTACGTTTTCGACGAAGCTACAAGCAATATCGACATCGAAAGCGAAGCCGTTATTATGAAGAATATCAAGGCGATTTCTAAAAGCAGAAGCGTTATCGTTATTTCGCACCGCTTAGCCAACGTCGTTCCCGCAGACAATATCTATTATATGGAAGAGGGCGAGATAAGGGAAAGCGGTTCGCACGAAAAGCTTATGGCGGCACGGCAAGGATACGCACGGTTATTCACCGCGCAAAAAACGCTTGAACAGGCTTATGCGGAGGTGGTAGAATGAGTACGCAGAAAAAGACTTTGAGAAGAAGCGGTGCGAAAATAATGGCAAGCCTGATTGCTCTTCTCGGCAGTTTGTCTTACATAATGATTTTAGCCGTTATAAACGGAAGCGTGGGCTTTGTCTGCGCGATGGGCGTAACGGTATTCGGCGCGGTAGGAGTTGCGAAGGCACTCGGAGAAGCGATTGCGCTTTCTTACGGGTGGATTATCGGTCTTACGATAGGTTGTGGTGTGCTTCGCGGTCTGCTTCGCTATTTCGAGCAGTACAGCAATCACTATATCGCGTTCAGACTTCTTGCGGTTTTGAGAGATAAAATCTTCGGCGCATTACGCGTTCTTTGCCCCGCGAAATTAGAAAGCAAACAAAAGGGCAGTATTATCGCAATGATAACTTCGGACATCGAAACGCTTGAAGTTTTCTATGCGCATACCATTTCGCCCATCTGTATTGCCGTGCTTGTATCTACGGCTGTGTTCCTGTTCGTAGGGTTCGTTTCGAGCTGGTATCTCGCGCTCGTGGCTCTCGTAGGTTTCCTTACAATCGGCATTGTAGTTCCGCTTATTTCGTCGGGGAAACTGAAAGAAAGCGGCGTAAAATACCGCGCGGAATTCGCGTCGTTTTCGGCATATTTCCTTGACAGTATTAAGGGTATCAAAGACATTGTTTTAAACAATGCGGGCGAGAAAAGAGAAAAGGAAGTAAACAAGCGTTCGGACGGACTGCTAAAAGAGACCAAAAAGATGAAGCACAACATTACCTGCGCGGGTTCGGCAATCGAACTTACGGTGTCCGTGTTCGTGCTGATCACGCTTGCGGTGGGAATTTTGCTTGTCAAAAAAGATATGCTGTCCTTAGGCAGAATGATTATCGGTATGGTAACGGTGTTCTCGTCGTTCGGTCCGGTAATCGCGGTCGGTTCGCTTCCCGGCAACCTGACGCAGACTTTCGCGAGCGGCGACAGAGTGCTTAATCTTCTTGCCGAAAAACCTGCTGTCGAAGCGGTTACGAACGGTAAAAACTTTGATTACGAAAATCTCGACGTAAAAGATCTTTCGTTCAGTTACGACGGACAGACCGAGGTGCTGAAAGATGTTAAAATGCACGCCGAAAAGGGCGAGATTATCGGTATCGTGGGCGAAAGCGGTTGCGGTAAGTCAACGTTTTTGAAACTTCTTTTGAGATTTTGGGAGAGAAGCGGCGGCGAAATAAACTACGACGATATAGATGTCGATAAAATCGACACAAATACGCTGCTTAAAAACGTAACTATGGTTTCGCAAAGCACCTATTTGTTTGAAGAAACGATAGAGGATAACTTGCGTATCGCAAAGCCCGACGCCACTCGGGAAGAAATCGAAAACGCCTGCAAAATGGCTTCGATTCACGACTTTATAATGACTTTACCCGACGGATATAAAACGCAGGTTGGCGCGCTCGGCGATAATCTTTCCGCAGGCGAAAAACAGCGTATCGGGCTTGCCCGCGCCTTCCTTCGCGGCAGCGAACTTATTCTTCTCGACGAGCCGACGAGCAACGTAGACAGTATCAACGAAGGTATTATCTTAAAGGCGTTAAAAGAGCAAAAGAACAAAAAGAGTATTATTCTCGTATCGCACAGAGAATCTACAATGGCGATTGCCGACAGAATCTATAAGGTTGACGGCGGCGTTATGACGGAGGAAGCGTAAAATGGACGAACAAAAGAAATTGAGTGATATAGAAGAAGCGGCGGCGGCTCTTATTGCAAATTCCGAAGATGAAAACCCCGCCTATAAGTCGATAAACAAACAAAAATCGGCGACATCGGAAGAGAAAAACGACAAAAAGATATTCAAGAAATACAAAATTAAAGACATCGTATTTCTTGCGATAATCACGGCTTGCACGCTTATTACGGGAGCGGTGATGCCGTTACTTGTAAACGTGCCATTCTTTGGTATCGTGCAACTTGGTTTGGGACTTCAATTTTCGATTTTTCCCGTAATCGGGATGATGAAAGTAAGAAAGCCGGGTGCGCTTCTGTTTCAGTCGATATTTATATCTGTATTCCTGATTTTTATGTTCCCGCCGATGGCTCTGATTATCGTGTGCGCGCTTGTTTCGGAAACGCTTGCGCTTCTCATCTTCCGCGGGTATAAAAACGATTGGGCGTGCGTATTTGCGGGAACGCTTTATATGCCGCTCACCCTTCCTTTGATGTGGCTTTATTACAACGCGTTTTACACGGTTACGGGCGAAGAAAAAGCGGCTACGAGTATGTTTCTCGGCGGAGCGAACCCCGGCGTGGTTGTCGGCATTTCGATTGCCGTCGTCGCGCTCTGTTTCGTCGGCTCGGTGGTCGGTATGCTTATCGCAAGGGAGCTCAAAAAAGCCGGAGTTCTGAAAAAATGAGATTTTGGTCTTTCAAAAAGAAGATATATCCCATATTCGTATTTCTTGCGAGCCTGTTTTTGATTATATTCGGATTGTGCATGGCAAGGAACGTCAAATGTTCTTACTTTCTGGCGGGATGTTTCGTGTGGCTTATGCTGTTCGGATGCCGAAAAGGTTGCTTTCGGGTGCTTCCTGTATATATTGTGGTCGGCGGACTGTTTGTCGTAATCTCATACTTTGCTTACGGAAAGGACGGAAATGCGGCTATGGCAATGGCTAACCGTTTCGCTTCCGTATTTCTTGCCGCCGCGCTCGGTATGAGCGTAGAACCTGCGGATATGACGAGAAATCTTTCCACGCTCAAAACGCCGAGGGGCGTAACGCTCGGTATGCTGATTGCAACGTCTTTTCCGCCCGTACTCGGCGCGGAGATAAAAAGGGTGAGAGAGGCGATGAAAACGCGCGGCGCGGGCAGCGTGTTAAACCCGAAAATTTTTTACAGAGCGTTTTTGGTGCCGTTCGTAATGAGACTCGTAAACATATCGGATACGTTGTCGCTGTCGGTGGAAACGCGCGGATTTTCGCTTGAAAAGGTTCCGTATACGGTATATAAAAAGGAAATCGTTTGTCTGTCGGACGTATTGTTTATTTTGGGACTTGCCGCGGGCGCGGTTTGCACGGTGATCTTATGAACGCGATAGAACTTAAAAACGTAAACTTTTCTTACGACGGGAAAGTTCAAATATTAGAAAACGTAAATATCGCGCTGAATTACGGCGAAGTCAACCTTATTTCGGGGCATTCAGGCGAAGGTAAAAGCACGCTTTTGTATATCATAAGCGGCATTATCCCTAATATCACGGACGGAAAACTTTCGGGCGAAGTGCTGATAAACGGCGAGGATATAAAAGGCAAACGCCTTGGCGAAGTCTGCCGCAAAGTGGGCGTCGTTTTACAAAATGCCGACGAACAAATTATACAAAAAACGGTAGAGGATGAAATCGCTTTCGGATGCGAAAATCTTGCGTTTTCACCCGAAAAAATAAGCAAACAGATAGACACGGTTTGTCGCCTTATGAAGCTGGATAAGTCGTGGCAAAGCCGCAAACTTTCGGGCGGACAGAAGCAAAGACTGATAACCGCTTCCACGCTTGCGATGGGGCAGAAGATAGTAATTTTGGACGAACCGCTTGCAAATCTCGACACGGCGGGCGCGGAAATGCTGATGTCCACATTAAAATCTCTTGCGAAAGCGGGATATTGTATTATTGTAATAGAACACAGACTGGACGTCGTTTTGCCGTTCGTGGATAAGGTATTTCATGTCGGAAACAGAAAAGTAAACGAGATAACGGACAGAGAAAAATACCTGAAAGAGCAGTCAACCGAAATAGAAGATGCCTGTTCGACTTTTAGCGGAACGCTACCCGCGTTTTCGCTTTCGGACGTAGCGTTTTCTGTAAAAGACCGCGACATATTGAACGGAGTTACTTTCGATATATTAAAAGGCTCGCGAGCTGTTCTTCTCGGCGAAAACGGTTGCGGTAAGACAACCCTTTTAAGACTTATTTCCCGTCTTGAAAAGCCTACTCGCGGCGTGATTTTGCAGAATATAGACGACAAATTCGGACAAAAGAGTAAACAGAGCAAAAAGTGGTATAAAAAGGTGGGCGTGGTTTATCAGAACCCCGACTATCAGCTTTTTATGCAGACGGTCGAAAAGGAGATTAAATTCGGCGCTAAATCCGACGAATACGCCGACGAAATAGCCGAAAAATTCGGAATAAAGCATCTGTACGCCCGTCACCCGCAGTCGCTTTCGGAAGGACAAAAGCGAAGAGTTTCTATCGCGGCGGTCGTGGCAACTAACCCCGAAGTTTTGATTCTGGACGAGCCGACGGTGGGGCAGGACTACAAAGGCTTGTGCGAAATGGTTGAAGTGCTGAATCGTATTCACGAAGAAACGCATAACACGATGATTACCGTTACGCACGACAAGCGCTGTGCGGCGGCATTATGCAACCGCGCCGTGTGGATAAAAGACGGAAAAACCTATAAAACGGGCGATAAACGACTTATAGACGAGTTTTTCACGAATTGTCAAGGCAAAATTAGCGCAGGCTAATTTTGTTGAAAAGACAGACTTTTTATTGACACGATGCTATGACGGTGTTATAATATCCATGTTGTTAGCAAGTGCTAACCGATATAAACGATAAACAGTCGGCACCGCGCAAAAGCGCGGTTATAAAACGGAATTTGGTTAGTCTTGACTAACCAAATAAAGAGGCATTAAACAAGGAGCAAAAACATTGCTGTTAAACTTAAAAAACATAGGGAAAATATATGACAGCAACGATATTCTGACGATCGGTATACGCGGAATCAATCTTGATTTCGACTATAACGAATTCGTAACAATTGAGGGCGAGAGCGGAAGCGGTAAATCTACGCTTCTGAACGTCATCGGCGCAAACGACAGTTACGAAGAGGGCGAGCTGTATATAAACGGCGAGGAAACGTCGCATTACGGCGCGGCAGAATGGGAAAAATACCGCGAAAAGTATATCGCAACCGTCTTTCAGGATTTCAACATCATAGAAAACCTTACCGTGCTTGAAAACGTCGAGCTTGCTCTTCTGCGTTTCGACGATAAAAAAGTACGCCGTGAAAAGGCGAGAGAACTCATCGAAAAGGTGGGGCTTTTGGGGCAAATCAATCAACGCGGCAGTAAACTTTCGGGCGGTGAAAAACAGCGTACCGTAATAGCTCGAGCACTCGCAAAGGACGCGCCGATTATTTTGGCGGACGAGCCTACGGGTAACTTGGACGTTAAATCTTCGAGAGAAATCGCAAAACTTCTGAAAGACGTTTCCAAAGACAAACTCGTCATCGTGGTTACGCACAATCCCGAATTTTTTGTAGAATACGCAACGAGAAGAATTACCATTTTCGACGGCTCGGTAAAACAAGATAAAGTCATCGAAAAGCCGACGGGAACGAAGAACGTTGAAATTCCCGAAGTAAAAAAAAGCAAAAAGAAAAATATTAAGGACACCTTGCATATCGGTGTTTTGAATTACAAAAGCAGACCGAAATTCACGGCAATGATGAGCTTTGCTTTGCTTGTTTGTGCAGTAACGCTGTTTGTCGTGTTGTCGGTGTTCGGAAGTTCGCTTATAAAACCCGTTACAAATTCGCTCGATACTGTGGGCGTGAACGGAAAGGTAATCGTTTCAAGCGAAAAGGGAAACCTTACAAACGACGATCTTGACAAAGCGGCGGGGAATACTGGTGCAGGTTTTTATCTTTTGGATAAGGAATTTTCCGAATTTACGGTAAACGTTCCCAAGAAAAGCGGTATGCTTTCGGCTTACAGCGTCACTTGTCTGTATGCACCTTATCAATATAACTTAAAGAGAAGCGAAGCGGTTTTGGTGCTGCCGAAATCTGCGGAAAAAGATAAAAACGCAATCATCGAAACGTTTGTAAACGCAAACGCTGGAATAGAGAGTATTAGCGTAAAAACGACGCTTTCTTCCGACAGCGTTCTTCTTTACTTATCCCACGCGGACGCGGAAGAGAACGGAATCAAAATCAAGGCAATTAACACGACGATGAAACTCGGAGAAACGGTCGTCACGGTGTATGCCTTTGAAAAAGACGAAGCGGTTGAAAGCGGGAAAATAAACCTTGTAAATTCCAATACCTATCAGGCAACGAAATATTCGGCGGTTTTTTCGGTAAAGACAAATAAATCTTACGAAGTGGCGTCCGACAGTGAAAAAGATGAAACAAGAACCGGAAAACTGATCGTCAAAATGAATCCCGATGACTACGCCGCTATTTTTGAAACAGAACAATCAAACGCAAGTCAGTCGGTACTGTATTATGCCGACGATCAGACGGCGGAAAACGCGCTTGGAAAATTCCCGGACGGAATGATGGGTATGCTTTCCACAAGTAAAGTATACGTCCAAAGCGCGGGCGACGTTTACGCGATGAACGTAATCTACTATATCGCGCTGATTGCAATCTGCCTTTTGTTTGGCGCGCTCATATCCGTAATTTTCGGCAGAAGCGTAAAGGTTTTCCAAACCGACTTCGCGGTTTATAGAACGCTCGGCATTTCAAGCAAAATTTCGTCGCGCTCTTTGTATATTCAGATGGCGCTCATATTCCTGCCGACAATCGTATTTTTGCCGCTCGTCAGTCTGATTGCGGCTGTGATACCGGGAGGCGGAATCGCATTTATTTCGGCGGGCAACTACTTCTTTATAGAAATAATGCTGCTCATAATCGTCGAGTTTGTCGCATTCGGCTTTAACCGCGCGATAGCGGGACAGAGTATCAGAAAATCACTAAGAAGGGGGTCGAAAGGTTAATATGTCTAAAATTAAAGTAGAAAACATTGTAAAAACGTTTAACCGACACTCCCGCAACGCAAACAAGGTATTAAAAGGCGTATCGTTTGAACTTCCCGATAGTGGGCTTGTGTGTATCTTCGGTAAATCGGGAAGCGGTAAAACAACCCTTCTCAATATTATCGGCGGACTTGAAAAAGCCGATAGCGGTAAGGTTTATATCGACGGCGAATGTACGAGCGGCAAAATCGACAAAATAAGAAACGCAAAAATCGGCTTCATTTTCCAAAACTACTATCTTGAAAAAGGCTACACGATAGCGGAAATCCTCAGAAATCAGATGATTATCGCGGGGTTCAAGGATGAAAAAGAGATAGAGAGAAGAACCGAAGATGCGTTGAAGCTCGTCGATATGGAGCGTTTCAAAAACAAACTCGGCGACGCGCTTTCGGGCGGACAGCAACAAAGAGTCGCAATCGCCCGTGCAATCGTAAAAGGTAGCGACGTTATCCTTGCCGACGAACCGACAGGCAACCTTGACGCGGAAAACACAATGAAGGTTATGGATATATTAAAGGAAATATCCAAAACCCAACTCGTGGTTATCGTAACGCACGAGGTTTCGCTTATCAAAAAGTATGCCGACAGCCATATCAAAATCGTGGACGGCGAGCTTGTAGAGGACGGCGAAATAGAAGAAACCGACCTCGCGCCCGCAACTTACGATAGCGTTCAAGAGGGGAACGAAACGCATGGCGTTCTGATCACCTTTACAAAAAGTACGGCGAAGCGAAACGGCAGGCTGTTTACATTAAAGACGATTTTCAAGCGTAATAACGCGGACGGCGAAAAGGCGTATTCGGTCGGTAACGTATTCAAGCAGATATTTATTCTTGCGCTTGCCGTGGTAATGACGTTTTTCTCGTTCTCGGTGTTCGAGGCACTTTCGGCAGTTACCGAAAACAAAACGCTCGGAAAAAATACCGTTTATACAAATCTGAACTCTTATTCGGTACTCAGGAAAACGGACGAAAGCCATTACAAGAGCATTGATTTCTTCGATACGGAAAAGAGAACGGGAAGTTTCTCATACGGCGGACTTGCAAGTCTTTCGGGTATAGAAGTCAAATATACGCCGAAAGCAATCGAAGAAGGCGACGAAATTGCCGTAGACTACGGCAGACTTCCCGAAAAAGGCGAAGCGATTGTTTCCCGCAAAATGGCGGAAGAACTCAAAAGAGAGTTTCGCCTGAAAGAATTGAATACGGATAAAGCAATCACGCTGATGACCTTTGACGGCGAATATCCGATTACGGGTATCACGGGCGGCGACGATAAAATCATTTATCTGAACAAAGAAGATTACGTCAATTTTCTCGGTGTGTATAACAAAATCGGTTTCTCGGACGGGGAAGAGATCTTCTTCAAAGATACTTACGGTTCGGCTTCGTTTACGGCAGAGATTCTGCTGTACGACGGTGAGATCGCAAACGATAAAGTCAGAGTGGAAATCAACAGAAATTCGCTCTACAAAATGATGACCGATACCACGCAGGCAGATTTTGAAGTCAACAAAACGAACTCTCGTTTGAAAAATACTCCTTACGCAATACAGGTAACGGGCAGTAAAGTTTATGTCGAACAGTTCGTAGTCACGCGTGACGTAATGGATACGGACATTCGGGTTTACGTCAACAAAAACGTTCTTCATAATATTTTCGTTTACATATCGCCAAACCTCGACGCGCTTTCGTCCACGGGCTCGCAGTATTATTTCGAGATAACGACGGAAAGTCCGGAGCAACTTGCTTCGCTGAAATCCGATTTAAGGGATTTGGGCGTAACGGCTGTGAACGTCGGCGCGGCGTATGAACAGGAGAACGAAGAAGAAAAACAAGACGCGGCAAGCGGGTTGTATCTCTATCTTCTCGTTATCGTCCTGCTTCTCATTATCTATTTCTTCATAGAGAAGTCGGCAAGCATCAAAAACAGTAAAGAGTACGGAATTTACCGCGCAATCGGCGTCAATCGCGGCAATCTTTTGTTCAAAGAGAGCGTCACGGCAGTCGTTCACAACGTTTTGAGTTTCTTTGTATTCTCGGTGGTAACGGTTGCGCTCGTTGCGGTAAGATACGCGATTATGAACGTAGCGTTTGCGGGCTTTATAGGTCTTGCGGCGGCAAGTTTTGCCATAGGCGCAGTGCTTATGACTTTCATATCGCTCATTCCTTATTTGTTCGTTCTCACCGAGTCCCCGTCGGAGATTCTGGCGAGATACGATATTTAATCAGGTGTCAATCCACATGGATTTACATACAATAAAAATTTTTTAGGAGGTCATTCAAAATGACAAAAATCAGAAAGAACGTCATCGGTGCTATTTTGTGTCTTGTGATGCTTCTTGTCGGTGTCTGCGCGTTTACGGCGTGCGGAAGCAAGGATCTGTCGGTTACGTTTACCGTTGAAGGCAAAACGCAAACGTTAGACGTGGTGAACGGTAAGGTGACTATGCCTGCCGATCCGGAAAAGGAATTTTATGAATTCCGCGGTTGGTACACAACCTCGACCTTCGACGAGGGTACAGAGTTTACCAAAGATACCGAAGTAAAAGAAAATCTTACGGTATACGCGTATTTTGCGCCTGTTCACGTCGGCATTTCCGTGAACGGCGAAGCCGCTACCGATATAAAGCTCGAAGACCTTGCCGGAAAGACAACAGAATACACGGAGGACGCGACAAGCAAAAACCTTACGTTCGACGGTTGGTATATCGACGCCGCTTACGGAACGAAGTACAGCACGCAGGATACGGACAATCTTTATGCTCGTTACTGCGCTACTGTTACGTTCGATAACGGTTATGAAATCTTAAAGAGCGTTCAGGTCGGAATCAATTCGACAATGAAAGCTCCCGATAAGGAATATGAAGATTTCGTTCCTTATTATATGGATAAAGAAGATTTGTCTTATGTGGACGAGAAAGGAAACGTTGTTGATTTTACGTCGCTCGTGATTACGAAAAATACGGCTATCAAGGTTATGTGGAAATCGCCCTATCTTACATATCAGAAGATTGAAGGTACGGCAAACGATTATGCTGTCGTCGGTTTCGACTATAAGTCGGGCAATTCGGAAGAATTGCAGAATATCAAGAGATTCCCTGCGATTTCTTTCCTGTCCAAAAACGTAACGATTAACGGCGAAAAAGGTTGTAACGTAGTTACTGCCGATTTCTCTGTTTCCTCCGGAATGTATGTTGCAGGACCGGATCAGTGCGATTCCGTGGTTTACGCTTCTTTTGAAGACGGGATTCAATATATCAACGGATTCCAGACGTGTGCTAAGCTCGAAAACGTAACATTACCCGCAAGTCTTAAAGTGCTTGAAAAATCGTTCTGGAACATGAAAAACCTGAAGTCTCTCGAACTTCCGGAAGGACTTGAAATCATTATCGATTCGCTCTGGGGCGATTATATGGAAGGGATGGTCGGTTATTACAGAGGAGCGAGCGCGTTCCCGTTTACCGTAAACATTCCCGCAAGCGTTAATACGCTCGTAACCGTTCCGTCTAACCTCAAATTTGCGGAAGGTAGCGAATATTATTACGAGGAAGGCGAACTTTTCAGAAACCGTACTGTCGGCGACGTAACTTATAAAACGCTTGTTTGTACTTATCAGGATAAAGTTGCCGATGAAACCCTCACCGTTGCGGAAGGCGTTGAAGCCGTATCCGTCGGAGCATTTAAAGGTCTGAACGTTAAATATATTTCGCTTCCGTCCACGTTTAAGAAAATTTCTTATACATCGGACGAAAACAACGCAACGTACGAACTTTCGTATTATACGGGTTCTATGCTTACCGATATGCAGAGAGTGCAAGCCCCCGATGAAAAATCGGCGATCGATTCTTATTCCGTGTTCAGCGGGCTTACGTCAAACGATTTCGGATACGTTTATCTGAACGTCGCTTCTATGCCCGAAGGAATCAGCGAATATGCATTCACACAGGGCAGAACGCCTTATACCGAACTTACCGAAAGCGACGGAACTACTCTCGAAAAAGTTGTTTGCATAGGTGCGGTTAAGAAAAATAAAGCGGTTATCATTCATATCGTAGGCGAAGACACAAGAGATTCTTCGACTAAGAGAACCTATTCGATAACGGGCAAAAAATCATCCAAAGCCCTGACGGTGGATGAAATTCTTGATGCAATCGGTATCAATGACGGAAGCTATTCTTATGAGATTACCGAGCTCGGCAAGCCTTACACCCCGGGAACGTTGGATCATAATTTATATCTCAGGGTAAACTATACAAGAAATATTCTCGGCGTAACTTACACAAAAGACGATGCGACCAAAACGATTACCGTAACGGGATTCGATAAAGATACCGCGTTCGATCTTGGCGGGGTTTACAGAATTTGTATCAGTTTCGACGATGAAGCATTGAAGACTTACAAGGTCGTTATTGCAGACAATGCTTTCAAAGACAATAACTATATTTCGGAAGTTTACGTCGGTTCTCAGGTGGTAAGTATCGGCGAAAAGGCGTTTGCAAACACGTCAAACCTTACGAAATTCATTGTTTCGGACGGCGGGCTTGAAGAGATTAAAACAAGAGCGTTTGAAAATGCGGGATGCGTTGTAAACGGAGAAACGATTACCGTAAATGAAAACATCAAAAACAGCGGAATCAAATTCGTATTGCCGCTTGCAAAAATGAAGAATATCGAGCCTTATGCATTTAAGACGAAAGGTATCTTTATGTTTACGGCAACGGGATCGGAAGGCAATGAGGATAATCCGAGAAAGCTGACGGCGGCGGCGAAAGCCGGTGAATATTTCTTCGTGGAAAGCATGTCGGGTGATTATTACGGTATTATGCAGTATGTGAAAAATACCGACACGCAAACGATGAAAGACAACAACGGAAACGACGATTTGATTACGATTTACGATGTCCGTTATGTGGCGACAGCAGGCGGATTCAATGACGCAAGCGGACATATGGGAATCGGTTATTCGCTTCGCGGCAAAGCCTACGAATGGGGAGCATGGAGTGAGGATTTCGCGGCAAAACAGCATTACGTTTATCGTTACGAAGTGATGGAAGGCTCGGTATACTATCTCGGAAACGCTTTCAATTATATCTCTTTCGGTATCTTCTCCAGGATTCACAAGAATGCTTTCACCGATATGGAAGAAACGCATTATGCCATATACAATAACTGCGCATTTGATATCTGGATGGACGCGGATAAAGTCAAGAATCAGGATTCTTCCCTCTTTGAAGAAGGCTGGTTCAACGGCAGAGCAAACTCCGAAAATACATTTATGAGTACACTTCAGGATCACGAAGATTTTTACCTGTAAAAACCAAAGGAACGGTATACGCCCGCGAAAACGGGCGTATACGATTCCGCTTTTATAGAGGGTGCAATGAAAAAGTTTTTGTCTAAAGTTGTTATATTTATATTGTGCGCCGCAAGTTTCGTCGCACTTTCCGCTTGCGGTAAAACCGACGTAAAGACGCCGCAGGATGTAATCAAAGAGGCATACGGCGATACGGAATATAAAATCTCTTTTTCGTCCGAAGGGCTTGACGAACCTTTGGAAGATTTGACGTACACGGCAAAAAGCATCCCCGTTTTACCTTCGCCGCAGAAAGTCGGCTATGTTTTCGGCGGCTGGTTTTTTGATAAGGAATATCATACGCAATATCAGGATAATCTGCTACTTATGACAATGAGCGACGTAACGCTTTATGCAAAGTGGCTTAAAGAAGATATGACTGTAAGCGGAACGTACGATATAGATTTTGAAGCCGAAATTCTCGAAGATACGATAAAAAAAGGGCAGACCGCGGATGAATTCGGCGGTTATAAAAAATTCCCCGAAAATATTTCGGTTGAAAATACATACATTGAAAAATCGGATAACGATTTATTGCTTAAAATCGAATACGACTGCATTGATCCGGAGCCTTACGGCGCGCTTGCCGATTCTTATAAAGTAACGGTAAACGCGACTAAAAATCCGTCAAGCGTTTATATAAAAGAAAGCGTGAATTCGCTTTCGGATACGGTGAAAACGATATATATCCGCATAACGGATATGGACTTATCAAACCCTGTATATCTCGATATCGAAACCACAAACTGGAAAGCGGAAGGGCTTTCCGATGAAGAAAGATACGGAACGACCACAACTTATACCGTCGAATTCAGAATAACAAGGCTGATAGGATTTAAGACGCCTTACGTCGATACAAGCGTTCCGCTTGAGGACGGATATTATCTTGTAAGAAGTTATAATAAGACGATAGAAAACAAATCGTCTATGGGCGACGGCTTCAATTCGGTTTTTTCTTATCTGAAAGCGGAAAACGGAAAATATAAACTGATTAAGCCTTTTACGCCTTATGCGGGGCTTGTTAAGTTTACGCTCGGGAAACTCGAAGAACCTTATTATCAAAATCTGTTTTACAGAATGATGTCTTTTATGCCGAATCAGTATTGTTTCGAGCTTGACACGACGGGCTTTAACGGAGAAGTCGAATCGAGTTATTATCCCGAAACTTATAAAGCGAAGAAATATGTGGATTATTCGGTGGAATTTCATACGGACGACTATAAGGTATATTCGGTTATCGATCTCGGAACAAACTTCAAGCGCGAATTCGGAATTATGTATTCCGTTTCGGGCTTTATGGAGGTTGCCGGCGGTATGGGATCGGGCGTGCAAATTTTGTATATGGATTACGACCATATCATAAAACTATCCGACAAAAACGTCGATTATAAAGAACTTTCGGGCGATAGCTATTCTTTTGAAACATCGGGAAGTTTTTATCCCGGAAACTATTCCGATCTTAACGATAAAAACCTGACTTATGACGAAACGCTGAAAAACGGTTTGTCAACGAGGATGATCAACTTCTGGTATTCGGCAAGCGATGCAAACGCACCGTATGCCGCGAGAAAAGTGTATAACAGTAAAATAACGTTCAGACCTACCGACGAAACAAACTCGGAAAACGTATCCGAAGCAAGATATGAGATAGCCCATTTCGATATTCAGACAAATATATACGGATATGACGCCGAGGAGGGCAGAAAGAACGGGGAAGAATTATACTATGATTCTATGTCCGTGCAGACGTTTGGCAATAACGGAATGCGTGAATCGTCGAAATTCAGGCTCGGAAAAACCGTTAATCAGGGAGATGTTTTAAGGCTCGAAGATATTTACCGCGAGAAAGTATCCAAAGATACCGATTTTTCGACCGTTCGATACAAAGGGTTTGCTTTAAGCGGCGATAAAATTGATTTTTCAAAAGAAATCACGGTAAATAAGGCTTTCACGTTTTCTTCCGATTGCGCGATCGTATTCGTTTCTACCGACGATGCCGGTAACAAGCAAACGGCAATCGTGGAAATTGTTAAGAAATGCAATCCGGATTATCGAATTACGGATGAGAATCACGATTGGAAATGGTCGGAAGATGACAACGCATACGTTTCCGATACGATAGACAAAGAAGGAACAGAGGTGGAGTTGCCGACGCTTACTTACTCGTGGACGGGCGTGAAAAACGTGCGATTCAGAAATAATTGGTACGACGACGAATCGTGCATAAATCCGCTTCACGTCGGAATCTTTACGAATATGAACGGCGTTTATTCTTTGACGTATATCGGGCATCAGAAAAAAGATTTTACGGCGTCCGCATATGAAACTTATGTGTGTTACGAACTCGTAAACATATACGGGGAAACTGATTTTGTTCGGTTCAAATACGTTACTTCGCAAAAGGAAACGTATCGTATCGAGTCCGATAACGGTGAAATTATGGACGAGGGCGACGTTAAATACGACGAGTACGGAAAAATCAAAGACGTCAAAGCAAGCGAGTCGGTATATCTGACTAAAGATAACTGCGACGAAAAGCTTTCGAGATCCTTCAGTATGATTATTGGTGGCGACGCTCCTTCCCGTATGAGCCTGACAGGATTTTCTGCCTTTTTAGCGGATAAAAACAATCGTGGTACGACAATTTCGCGTGATATTGCAAACGACGATATAGACTCCGTAATTAAAGAAATAAAAGGCTATATGGAAAATTATTCCTGGTTTACCGTATCGCTTGAATTTTCGTATTTCGGAAACAAATTCAACAGCAATTATATTTACGGCGTAGGATTTTCGGGCGAAAAAACTACGGATATGCTTAAATATAATTCGTATTTTGCCAACACTTTGTATACGATGAGCATTCCGCGCCTTTACAGCGATAACGGTAGCGAAATAGCAAAGTCGTATGTAAGCGTTAAGCACAGAATCGGCGGTAAAACCGACAACAGTTTTTATGCGAGCAGAACTTATACTCTTAATAAAGGAGAATACGAATATTCTTTAAAGTTTAACGAGGCGGGCGAGTTTTACGTAGGTTTCGGTTTTGCGATAAACGGAACGTCTTATTCGTTCGGACAGGTCGTCAACGTTTTATCGGATAACTGCGACGTTACAATCACGTTTGTTACGGATAAGGATCATCCTTTTTCCGACGGGCTTTTAGAGCGGACGGTAACATACAATTTAAGCAATAACATCAACGCGCTTAACGAAAAGGAATTTGCGGGAAACGATATTCTGTTCGGTTGGACGCAGTATGTCGGCAGAAACGCAACGTCTAAAGACGTCGTTAAAAACGGTATATCGGATTTTATCGGTAAGTATAATTCGCAGAACGTAACGTTGTATGCAATATGGGACGGCGGTATTTCCGTTACCGCAAAATCGGAAGGAAACGACGACAGAATAAAACATTATTTCAGGGATTCGTCAAGCGGTTATTATATTATCGATTTGTCCGTGTACAAAGTTTATGCGCCTGCAGGAATGGTTCTTGCGGGATGGACAGGCGGTTTCCTGGGCGATGCCGTTAAAAACGGGAAAATTTATCTGAACGAAGTATCCGGCGATAGCGATTATTTTACGATCAACGCCGTATACAAAAAAATGCTTACCGTAAAATATTCAATCAATGCGGCATATTCCGCTTCGGTTATAAGAAACGATTCCGTAATTGAAGGAAACGGTCTTGAATCGAACAGAACAGTCGTAGCAAAAACGGGTTATGCGTTTAAGGGTTGGTTTGTTCAGGGCGATGAAAGCAGAACTATAATTGACTTATCGACCTATAAGTTTACGAAAGATACCGTTCTTGTTGCGGTGTTTACGGACGGCGAGGGAAATGAAGTATGGTAAAATTCAAAAAAATCTTTGCTGTAAGTATAGCGATATTTGAACTTGTCCTTTGCGGATTGTTTCAATCGGCTTTAATTAGCTATGCTGCAAGCGAGCAGGTGATAAGCGGCGGTGACGGAACGTATACCGTTCCCGTAAATCTTGATTTGAAGATGGGCGCGGATAATTTTACAAACCCCGTCACCATGGAGAAACAAGACGGCAAGTATTATATGACGTTCGGGTTCTCTTCTGCGATAGGCTATCTGAATCTGAACCTTGACGGAAAGGAAGTCGGTAAAACAAGCGAAAAGAAAGACGGTTGGACGTATTATACCTATACGCTTTCCGAAAATAATCTGAAAAGCAAACTTTCGTTTTCGGCGTACATCAACGCGATGTCGCGTGAGATGAGTTTTACGGCAACGCTAAATTTATCTTCGTCGGAAAAAACTTCCGATACCGTTCGTAATTTAGGCGAACGCCCTGCGGAATTTGTTCCCGTGATTTCTACGAAAGCGGCGGCTGAATATTCTTTGAAGGTCGGCACGGTTTTTCCGATTCCCGAAGCGACGGCAACCTTAGGTAACGAGGACAGCCCTGTTGTGATTACGGCTGTTTTCGGAAATGAGCCCGTAGATGTTTCGGGCGGAAAACTTACGCTCGGTAATGTCGGTGAGTATAAAATAATCTACAAAGCAACGAACTCACGGTATAAAACTTCTCTCGGAAACGATTCGTTTTCGGAGTATGTTGTAACCGTCCACGCTGTCACGGGCGAGAACGACATTGTTAAATTCAGAGATACCAATCATGTGTTGCCTGAAAAAGCAGGAATTCTTGCGGGAAAAGTTACCGAAGGATCCGGCGTATACGAAAAGGCGGCTTCCGCGATGAAAAAGATTGCGGATAATTTCGAGGTTTATTCGGCTGAATTTCTGAGCGAAGACGGCGAAGTCATACCCTTGAGCGATAAAGTTAAGTTATTGTTCCGTGCGGACGATTATTTTGATCGCACGAAAGCCGAAGTTTACTATATGGATGAAAACGGCGGTCTGACAAGACTTTCAGCGAGCGGATACGGAAGATACGTCGCTACCGAAACCGACAAGACGGGAACGTTTATCGTCTGTATTCCGGGCGTGGCGTTTCATATGCCGATGTGGGGATACGTGTTGATTTTGGCCGGAGCGGTAGTTATCGTTGGTGGCGGAGGAGTTGCTATTTTTCTGATAGCAAGGCGTAAGAAACAAAAACAAAAATAATATTGAAATAAGACCAATCACAAATACGGTAATGCTGGTAGTGATTGGATGATGATTTATACTACGCAAAAAAGAAATAACCATATAGTTAATAATAGGAGGAAATATGAGTTTTTTTGAAAATACACGAAAGCCACAAGGTTTCGGCGGAAGAATAATGGTGAAAATGATGAACAGCGGTCATAGTAAGTTGGCAAAGTGGGGCTTTACTAAAATTTACGCAAAGTCGAACGCCAAAGTATTGGATATCGGTTGTGGAGGTGGGGCAAATATTGCCAATTGGCTAGCAAAATGTACAAACGGACACGTGACGGGAATAGACTATTCTAAGGTTAGCGTAGAGGAATCGAAAAAACTAAACGCAATCGCAATCAAACAAGGCAAGTGTGATATCGTTTATGGCGACGTATCGTCTATGCCGTTTGACGAAGAGTCTTTTGATTGTGTTTCTGCTTTTGAGACGGTATATTTTTGGACAGACCTCGAAAAATGCTTTGCCGAAGTAAACCGTGTTATGAAAAGCGGCGGTACGTTTCTTATTTGCAACGAGAGCGATGGAACAAATTCCAAGGACGAAAAATGGGCAAAAAAAATAGGCGGAATGAAAATCTACAACGAAATGCAACTTCGCACAATGCTAGAAAAAGTTGGATTTTGTGATATTAAGAGTTTTGCAGATGCTAAAAAACATTGGCTGTGCATTGTTGCGAATAAATAAGAGGCAGGTTGTTTTATAGGAGAAATATATAAAATCCTAAAATAATGTAAATAACTTATAAAACCAAAACGCACCTTAAAAGATAATAGATAAATTTGGTATATCGTGACCGTTAACGATGTTCCTTTAGGGCAGAGACAAAAAATTGTTGTCGAGCGCAACTTTCAAGAAATTCATAATATTATAAGGGTGTAAATAAAAAAGTGCAGAAAACAACCCTTCTGCATTTAATGGTAAAACTTACATTTCACGCAAAACGACGCCGTATAGATTGCAAAATGCGATAGGATATGGTATAATATAACTATAAAAATAAAGAAAGCGGTTGAAAAACCGAACGGAAAAGAAGCAGAAGCACATACTATTCATTTATTAGCAAGAAAAAAAGAGGCTTAATTTACAAGCAAAAGACTGACAGACAAGATATAATAATCAACTAACAAGCAAGCGGAGCAAGGCGATTGCTCCCGACACGTGCAGACAGAAAGACACGGCAACTTATGCAGAAATGCACCGACTAATCTACGCCCCGAATAGAGCGCAAAAAGCGGCGAACGTCTTTGCAAGGTTTCGCCAAAGGAAAGAAGTTTGCGAAGCGTCGGGAACGAAGCCTTGCTTTTTTGTTATTTACAGAGTGGGTAAAAGAAACCGAGTATAAAGGATTAATTAAGATAAAATGAACCGTAGAACAATTTTTATTTTTATAACCGTTGTGATAGCGGCGTGCGTAGCAGCCGTCCTTTCTGCGTGCAACTTTTTGGGGAATAGCGTTTGCGGAAACAACCACGAATACGGAGAGATAACGGAAATAAAAGTCCCCACCTGCACTGAAGAAGGAGAGGGGAAAAAAGTATGTTCCGTTTGCGGATATGAAAAAAGAGGATTTGTTTTACCTAAAAAACAGCATACGTTCGGCGAGGCGGAGATAGAAGAGGAGGCGACTTGCGTAAAGAAAGGCAAAGAGAGCAAGACTTGTTCCGTATGCGGAGTTAAGGAAGAACGCGTTATTCCGCAGAAATCGCACGAATTAGGGGGATGGGAGATAAAAGTCGAACCCACCTGTACGGACAACGGCGAGAGGGTAAAAAAATGTAAGTTTTGCGATTACGAAGAGACGGAGAAGTTAGGGGCGACTTCTCATGACTATAAAGAGACGGAAAGGAAAGAAGCCACCTGCGAAGAGCCGGGTTACGTTAAGCGCGTTTGTTCCGTGTGCGGAAAAACGCAGACCGAGGTTACGGAAAGGCTCTATCATTCTTTCCCCGAAGGTACTGATATAAAGTACGATTATAGGGATAATTCGGACGAAAACTACTGTTATTATGCGTATAGAGAATGCGCAAGGTGCCATAAGGACGTTTTTTATAAGACGCAGTCGCACAGTATGAAGAAAGACGCAGAATTTTTCGTCGAAGCCACCTGCTCGTCTACGGGCGTGGACGCGAAAAAGTGTCTTTATTGCAACAGGCGTACGACGGAAACTATTCCCGTGGTTCCGTACAATCATAAAAGAGGAGCCGCCGCATACGGCGAAAGAAACGCCGAAAACTGCACCGTACAAGCGACGGTATCGTGTACCCTTTGCGGCGAAGAAATAGATAGTTGGTACGAACCTCGCCACGACTATGACGCAGAGACTTTCGTGTGTACGAGAGAAGGTTGCGGTAACGTGAAAGAGATGCCGTCCTCTTACTTTACGTACTCCTCGACATATCTCGGTGGTTGGGCAATCAAAGGGATAAACGACAAAAAAACAGCCGACGTAAAGAAATATATCGACGACAACGACGGAAGAATAAGGTTGCCGTCGAGAGGCGGTTATCCGAACGAATCCGACGTAAAGGGAGTCCTCGATAGGGTTTTCGACGCGCTCGGCGAAGAATACAGGGCGAAGATAAAATATATCTACGTTCCGTCGGGATATAGACAAATCTTTTCGCACGCTTTCGCGAATCTGAGTAATTTGGAAAAAATAACCTTCCCGAAAACGATAACGAAAATAGAAAACTACGCTTTGGCAGGATGTAAAAACCTTAAAGAACTTACTTTGCCTTACGACAGTTACGCCGATATAATAGGCATTTTCGGCGCGAGGAAGGATACTTTGACGGGGTATAAGTTGACCACCCTTAACGTGCATCGGCCCAATGGCAAGTCGACCGTCGAGTTTTTAAGCGGGAATTGCGTTCTGTTCGAAAACCTTACCACCGTCAATATCCACACCGAGTTTATCGGCGGTATAACGTATACGGTGGACGGACAAAAAATAAACGTGAGCAGAACGGTATTGAAAAACGGCGTGGACGAAACGGGCGGAACGATAACGTATTATCTTAAATAACTCCGGTTTTTATTGTTCCGTCAATTAAAAAGAAATCCTTTGCAGGCTTGCTTGCAGTACTCGAGAAGAAGTAAAAAAAGAAAACAAAAGATAACAAAAGGAGGTTTTTGTTATGAAAAAGAAAATTTTAAGTCTTGGCATGGCAATCGTATTGATTATTTGTGTGTTTGCAACGCTTTCCGCGTGCCAAAGAAAACTGAAGGACAGAGAGATAACCCCGACGATTGAAGATATCTGGCAGGACCATATGGGAACGGTCTATGCCGAAGTGGGAAATCTCGGCGATTACTTACAGGATAAAGACGCGGCTCAACAATTGGAGTTTTCAATAAACGGAGGTAATTGGTATATCTGTTCTTATAACAACTTGATTGAAACAATGCCCGGCAACGGAATTTACAATATTCTCTATTCGTTTTACGAAGAAGAATATACAGAAGAATATACAAACATAACAAAATACAGTACGGGAGACGGACAGATTGTTCAACCTGGGACTACGATAAACATATCCGTGCGCACACCTAAAAATTACTACTACGAGGCAAGCGCCGCATCCGAGCAAAAGACTTACACTTTGAAATCGAAACGACAGAATGCAATTTCTCCGAGTGTTGCCTGCCGGTTTAGCCGAGACGTTGATTCTTCGGGCTTTCGGTTCTCTTACGATGCGGAAACGCAAGACGAAAAAAGGTTCGTGTTTTATTACCACGAAAGCAATCCGCGCATTGTGGAAATAGGCGTTCCCGCAAGTACTTGGGACGAGAGCGTGAAAATGTACCGCCATTATATAAGGAAATTGACCGAAGAGGAAAAAGCAACGGTTGCAGGTTTCGGGCTGGAATACAAGGTGATACCGTACAACGAAAGATATCTGAAAAACCATGATGACGGAGGAAAGTCCGTTGACGGTGATCTTTTGGAACGGGAAGAAAACTTTGGAAAGCCTTCGGTGAATGGGTGGACTTCAATGCTGAATCTGCAAGAATCTCACGTCTGGGAGTTTATGCCAAACGATGCAACGCGGGTGAAAGGCTTTGTTTTCCTCGTAAGGCAAAAGGCAACGAAGGACGCCGTTCAGTCGCAAGCATTGGCGTTCTGGTATAATTATAGCTGGGAAAGAGTAGGCGAATATCGCAAAATAACCGCCGAGCAAGCGTATGAAATGATGAATACGCAAGAGGTTACAATCGTGGACGTCCGCACGCAAAGCGAGTATGACGAAGGGCATATTCAAAACGCCGTGCTTATTCCAAACGAAACGATAGGCAGCGACCCTCCCACAAATCTTCCCGACAAAAACGCAATTATTCTTGTGTACTGCCGTAGCGGAAGAAGAAGCGAAGAGGCGGCAAGAAAGTTGGTAAATCTCGGTTACGTAAGCGTCTATGATTTCGGCGGCATAAACGACTGGACATACGGCACGGTCACGGATTAAAAGAAAGTTATAACCGCCGGACAGAAATGATATAACCCGACGAATCGGATGTGGAAAACATTGCTTTGCGGTAAAGCGTCAAAACACTTCGGAATCATCGACGACAAAATGATTCTTTTCGTATTTTATAATACCGTCTTTCTGCATTTTGGAAAGCTCGTTGCAAAGCGCGCTGCGTTCCACGTTGAGATAGTCGGCAAGTTGTTGACGGCTGTAAGGGATATCGAATGAAAAACCACCCGTTTTTTTGATGTATTCCGAAAAAAGAGAAAGAAGCCGTTGCCTGATCGATTTGGGCATAGTGTGCAGCATTCTTTTGGAAAGTCGCAGGTTTTTTTCGGCGCAAAGAGAAAGCAGATTTTGTATCAGTTTAGTGTGGGCGGCGCAGGTACGCGAGCACGGGTGTGAAATACAATGCATACTGACAAGAAGCACCGTCGAATCCTCTGCGGAAAGGACGTTGACCGTCATCGGCTCTCCCGGTATGCAGGCGAACGCCTCGGCAAAAGTACCGCCAACGCCTATGCGACTTATCACGCTGTTGTTTCCCCACACGTCGCTCAGCTCTATTATCACCGCGCCCGAAAGCACGATGCCTATATATTCCGTCGGATTGCCTTCTTTAAGAACATACTCTCCCTTTTTGAATGCGATTTCTTTCGTTTCAAAGCAACCGAGAAGGGATTCGATTTTCGGTTCTTCTATTCCGCGGAAAAGCCGCGTGTTGGATAATTTCATAAAAAACTCCGTTTTTGTTGTCGTAACAACAGATTTTCATTTATGATTATAGTATAATCGGAGTGAAAAGTCAAGAATCGGAGGTAAAGAAGATGATAAGACGCATTATTGAGATCGACAAAGAAAAGTGCAACGGTTGCGGCGCGTGCGCAGACGCTTGCCACGAGGGCGCGATAGGAATGGTTGACGGCAAAGCGGAACTTTTGCGCGACGACTATTGCGACGGACTCGGCGATTGTTTGCCGGCGTGTCCTACGGGTGCGATATCTTTTGTGGAAAGAGAAGCGGCGGAGTACGACCAAGCGGCGGTTATGGAAAACAATAAGAAAAAAGGGGATAAAAATACGCGCTCGCACGACCATACGCACGCTCACGGCGGTTGCCCCGGGAGCAGAATGAGACAGATGTCGCCTCGTCCCGTCGAAGAAAAAACTTCAAAAGAAAGCGTTTCTCAACTTGCGCAATGGCCGTGCCAGATAAAGCTCGTGCCGGTAAACGCACCGTATTTTGACGGCGCAAAACTATTGATTGCGGCGGACTGCACCGCTTATGCCTACGCCTCTTTACACGACGAGTTTATGTCGGGAAGAATCACGCTTATAGGTTGTCCGAAGCTCGACAGCGTGGATTACAGTGAAAAACTGACGGAAATTCTGACGGCAAACGACGTAAAGAGCGTGACGATCGTCCGTATGGAAGTTCCTTGTTGCGGAGGGCTCGAACAGGCGACGAAAAACGCATTGCAACGAAGCGGAAAATTCATTCCGTGGCAGGTGGTAATCGTATCGGTGGACGGACGAATTTTAAGCGATTGAAAGGTGTGACTATGAAAAATATAACGTGGAAAGACAAAATCGAAACTTTTGAGGTTATGGACGTGAAGGGTAGAGCGTTGAGTTTCTTTTCGGAATTGAGGCAAAAAGCTGCCGCAAAGAAAAACGGCGAGGGCTTGCAAGTCGTTCAGACCTTCGATCCCGTGCCGCTATATCCGATTATGTCGGCAATGGGCTTTGAACATTATACCGAAAAGGCTTCGAAAAACGAGTATCACGCATATTTTTATCGCGTAAAGAAAGGAGAAAACAATGTATAACGTTTTTTGGAAAGATAAAATAAAAGAATTTCAGACGATTGACCTAAGGCATTTGCAGGGGGATTTTTTCGATGGACTTAAAAAGAAAGCGGAAGATCTTGCCGTCGGGCAGGGCTTGCATATCGTGCAGAGTTTCGAGCCGTATCCGCTGTATGCGGTGATGAAAGGGCTCGGATATGAGCGCTTTACGGAAAGGACGGGCGAAACGGAGTTCCACGTATATTTTTACCGCACGGGAAATAAATGCGGAGAAGACGACGCAGTCTTCAAGCCGCTTGCATTACTCAACTATCCTATGATTGACGAAGAACTCGGCAGAATCGCCGCAGATTTTTGGAAAATAACGTGGCAGAGCGAAAATCGCACGCTTTCATATGAGACGAGACTTTTGTTGTCACTTGCAAACGCTGTTGGGGCGGGCAGAATGCGTCAGGCGGTACGAGAGCTCGTAAAAGCATATATTCACGGCGTATCGAGCAAAGAGTTGGGCGATGTCTTCGAGCTTCTGGTGTGGAATCAGGGGATAGGTTTTTTCAGCTCCGAGATAGGACCTTCGGCGTTGTTTTCGGCATACAAACTCATCAAAAATGGCGAGAAACAAGGTAAATCGCGCGACGAAATATGCCTTGCCTTGCGAGAGAGGTTTGGCGAGAAGAACGAAGAAGTGCGCGTATAAGGCAAAATATTTTTAAGGAGTAAATAAAAATGAACGAAAATGTAGCAAAACTTTTGAACGAGCAGGTAAACAAGGAGTTTTACTCGGCGTATCTCTATCTCGATTTCGCCAATTATTATGCAGAAGTGGGGCTTGACGGCTTTGAAAACTGGTACAGAGTACAGGCGCAGGAAGAGAGAGATCACGCAATGCTGTTATTTCAATATCTTCTGAACAATGAAGTAAAAGTTACTTTTGATGCGATCGCAAAACCCGAATGGGAGCGCAACGATAATATGACGCCCCTTAAAAAAGCACTCGAACACGAAAAATACGTTACTGCCTCCATAAACGATATTTATACGGCGGCTTATGAAGCGAGGGACTTTCGCACCATGCAATTGCTTGATTGGTTTGTAAAAGAACAGGGCGAAGAGGAAAAGAACGCGTCGGATATGATTACCAAAATGGAATTGTTCGGCACCGACGCGAAGGGGCTTTATATGCTCAACAGCGAACTGAAAGCCCGTGTGTACGCCGCACCTTCGCTTGTGTTGTGATGAGTTGTTTCCGTTGGCGTCGGCGCTTGCACCACAAGCGTCTTGTTTGACAAAAAGAGAAAACGGCGCAAATTAATTCGTCACCGGGTTTATAGGTGAAGTAAAATAAAAGAACGGCGATAGAATCGGCAGAAACCGAAGAGGAAACACAAAACACTTTTAAAAAATAAGAATTAAAACAAGGAGAACACAAATGAATTTGTTGTTTAAGATTTCATGCGGCTTGTTTGTTCTTTGTGCAAAAGCCGGCAAAGAAGAAAGCGGGTGCATTATAAACACGTTTTTGCAACAAACAGCTGTGCCCGAAACCTTTAGCATTACGGTAAACAAACGGAATTTCTCGCACGATCTGGTAGAGCAAAGCGGGGAATGCGTCGTTGCGATTCTTTCGACGGAAACGGATTTTGAAACGATAAAAAGATTCGGCATGCAGTCGGGAAGGAGTGTCGATAAGTTTGACGGAATCGATTTTAAGACGACGAGTATCGGAATTAAAGTTCCGTATATAAAGGGTATCATGGGATACTTTGCGCTTAAAGTTTTGAAAACCGTCGATATGGGTACGCACACGATGTTCGTGCTTTCGACAGTCGAAAACAAGGCTTTTGTCGAAAGCGGCGACGCACTCACTTACGACTATTATCAGAACTTTATAAAACCTAAACCCGAGATTAAAACGATAGAAAGAACGGAAAAGTGGGTTTGCAAAATCTGCGGATACATTCACGAAGGACCTTTGCCTCCGGATTTTATCTGTCCGCTTTGTAAGCATCCGGCATCGGATTTTGAAAAAGTACAATAAAATAAAAAACCAACAAACACGAAAAAGGAGAAAATAACATGAAATACATATGTATATGTGGTTATGTTTATGATGAAGAATCGGGAGATGTGGAACTCGGTATCGCTCCCGGCACCAAATGGGAAGACCTTCCAGAAGATTTCGTTTGCCCTATATGCGGTATAGGTAAAGAAGGTTTTTCGGAAGAGTAAAATCCCGACGTCGGACGGAAGTTTACGGATAAGCCGTAAAACGCATATTGAAAAACCCTGCGACGAGAGAGACTGCCTGAGAAAGAGATTCTTTAGCATAATCGGAACGAAGCCTATGTTGTCGGTTTGAAATGAAAAAGAATCGTTGCAGATTTGTTGCAATTATAACGCAGATTCTTGGGAAAATAGACGAGAGAATAAGGTATTATAGTATGAGAGTGACGGCAGAACCCGGATTATAACGAAAATACTAAAAGGAGGAAAATGAATGCAGTATCTATTAACGTTTTTGGAAGGGCTTGCGTCGTTTATTTCCCCTTGCCTTTTGCCTATGATACCGTTGTATCTTTCGTATTTTGCCGGCAGCGACGACGAAGAGGGGAATACACAAACAAAGGGAACGACGGACGAAAACATTGTTGTAACGGCAGACGAAAACATTGTCGCAATGGAGGATGTGCAGCCTAAGCAAGTAAAAAAACGCAAAATAAACGGCAAAGTTATCGTGCGTGCGCTTTCGTTTGTTCTCGGTTTTACGCTGATGTTTGTTTTCTTCGGAGGACTTGTGGGACTCGTCGGCGGATTTCTGACCAAACACAAAACCGTAGTCAATATCGTCGCCGGCATAATCGTAATCATATTCGGACTGTCTTATGTCGGACTTTTCAATCTTCCTTTTTTCAAAGGACTGAAAAAAGCGAGAAAAGCGGACACGGTATTTTCGGCATTTCTGTTCGGCATCGTGTTTTCGGTGGGAGTAGGCCCGTGTACCGGTGCATTTTTAGGCTCGGCACTTGCGCTTGCTTCAACGTCGGGAACAGTCGTAAAAGGTGTGTTGTTGCTTCTTTGCTATTCGTTGGGGCTGGGCATACCGTTTGTGCTTGCCGCACTTTTGACGGATAAACTGAAACGGCTTTTCACGTTTATAAAAAAGCACTATAAAGTCATAAAAATCGTAAGCGGCAGCTTGCTTATCGTGATGGGTATTCTTTTGGCCGCGGGAGTTATGGATAAACTCGGCGCAATTTTAGCGTAAGGAGGTGTGATATGACAAAGAAAATAATTATTACAGTTTTGAGTATCTTGTTGTTTGCGGGCGTCGTTGTCGGCGGATATTTCGGATACAAAAAATTATCGGAGAAAAATCCGCCCGATGCGGGGACTCTCGGAACGGAACAAAAGGGCGATTATAAGGATTTTACGGTGACGGACGTAAACGGCAAAGAAGTTAAACTTTCCGATTTTATCGGCAAGCCCATAGTCATAAACTTCTGGGCGTCGTGGTGCGGCCCTTGCAGGAGCGAATTGCCCGCTTTCGATAAAGTGGCAAAAGAAAACGAAGGGCAAGTGCATTTTCTGATGGTAAATCTTTTGTCTGGCGAAACCGAAACCAAGGTCAAGGAATTTGTGCAGAAAGAAAACTATTCTTTCCCGTTGTATTTCGACAATACGGGAACAGCGGCGAGCACATATAACGTGTCGAGTATTCCCGTAACGGTATTCATCGACGCACAGGGAAAAATAAGGAAGTCGCAGGTCGGGGCGATGAGCGAAATCGTCCTTAAATCGTATGTGGCGGAACTTTTGAAACAAGGAGAATAAAAAAAATGACGGTAATCGTTGACGAAAAGAATTTCAAAGAAGATGTTTTGCAATCCGAAACTCCCGTACTCGTAGATTTTTATGCCGAGTGGTGCGGACCGTGCAAGGCTTTAATGCCGACGATAGAGGAAATCGCAATAGAATACGCGGAGAAAATCAAAGTCGTTAAAATAGACGTCGATAGAAACGAAAATCTTGCGGTAAAATACGGCATTATGAGCATTCCGGCATTGTTGTTTTTCGTAAACGGCAAACCCGAAAAGTCGCTTATAGGCGTCCAGTCAAAAGAGAAAATCGAAAAGACGATAAGAAAATTTTTATAGACACGGACAACTCTTTTTCAATTAATGCTGTTTCCAAAAGGAGAACTGAATATGAAAAAATATCCATTCTGATTCTTTTGTTTGTTATGTCTTTTGTTTGTTTCGGATGCTCTAAAGAGATTATAAGAATTACCGATTTGCCGGAGTATTCGACTATGACAAAAGAAACCGACAGAATCGATGTAACGTTCGACAATAATACCGGTGTGCCGTTTTATTTCAGCATTACAAACGAAGAAGAGATCAAACAAATAATGCATATTATTTTTACGGGGGTTCTCAAAAAACAATCCAAAGAAATAAACGACGGAAACCATACTTCAATCAAAATAATTCAAGGTGAAAAAACATATAGTATGCACGTCACGAACATTAAGAGTAGAAAATATTACTACTACTTTGAATATTCCGAATTGCAACACAAAATTGGCGAGTTTGCAAGAGAAGCAGGTGCATATGGCGGAGCGAAATGATTCTGAATTAAATTGTTTTTATATCAAAGTTACTTTTAAGCAAGGAGAAACGATATGTCCAACGCGGGAAACAAAATAAAATTGCTCGTTCTTTGGGATATTTTGCGTGAAAAGACGGACGAAAATCACGCACTGAATACGGACGAGATTGTAGAGTTGCTCGCTTTGCGTGGGGTGAACGTTTCGCGGAAGATACTCGTTCAAGATATTGCCACTTTGTGCAATAACGGTTATGAAGTTCTTTCATATAAAAAGAAGTATCATTACTATTACGTTGTCAATCGTGCGCTTGAAACGGCGGAAGTAGTTATGCTTGCGGATGTTATAAATGCGTCGAAACTTCCTGTTGCACAAAAGAAAGCACTTGTTCAAAGACTTGCGGAAACGCTTTGTACTCACCAAGCAGAGAGTATTTCAAAGCATATTATTTCGCTTGATAAGGGCAGGAAGGGGAGCAGTTCGTTTATCTATAACGTAGATGCAATCGAACGCGCGATAAACGAGAGCAAGCAAATATCGTTCCTTTACTTCAATTACGACGAAAAGCATAAAAAAGTTCATCGGAAAAACGGCAATCGTTATACCGTAAGCCCTGCGTTTATGGTATGGAACAAGGACAATTATTATTTGTTGTGTTTCTCGAAAGGACACGACGATCTTGTTACATATCGGCTCGATAAAATGGAAAGCGTAAAAGTGGAAGAGCTTGAGCGCGAGCCGCATCCCGAATACGAATTGTTCAATACGGAAGAATACCGTAAGCAAGTATTTTCGATGTTCGGAGGGGAAAGTCAGAACGTTACGTTGCTGTTTACTGCAAATATCTTGTCGGATATGTTTGACCGTTTCGGAGATGACATACGCATAAAGAAAGCAGATGAAGCAACTTATTCGGTTGACGTAACGGTGCAGATTTCAAAAACGTTTTTTGCGTGGATCGTCGGAACGCAGGGTAAAGTGAAAATCAAATCGCCGCGAAAGGTTATTGACGAGTTCAATGAGTTTGTTGCTAAAATAAAAGAAGAATATTGAGATGAAACTCAAACAAATGCTCTTACTTCGGTAAGGGCATTATTTTTTTGGAAAAATATCGTTCACTTCCCAATATTGGGAAATGAAAATTTGAAATAGATAGTCTTTTGTGATATAATACGGCTACAATCTAAATTGAACGCAAAGTTCAGTTTAGTAAAAAGAGGTACTACGGATGAGAACGCTCAACACGACGACATTGGACAATATGGAAAGTTTCATAATTGACTACCAAAAGAAAAAAGGCAAATCGCCGAGTTTCAGAGAGGTAATGAAAGCATTGAATATGAGTTCGCTTAACCTTGTAAGAACGTATATCCTTGCGCTTGAAAACAGCGGCAGGATAGAGCGGACAAGACTCGGCAATATCGATATGTTGCCGAAGCTCCGACCGAGCGGAGTGGCAATCACGCCTATTGTCGGTTCAATTGCGTGCGGACAACCTGTTGACGCGGTGGAGCAGATAGAAGAAAGCGTTACGCTTCCGCGAGCGATTTTCGGCGGCGGGGATTTGTTTATTCTTCATACGCACGGCGACAGTATGATTGACATCGGAATCAAGCACGGCGATCTCGTCGTAATCAGAAAGCAGAACACGGCAGAGAACGGCGATATAATAGTCGCTATGATGAACGGCGAAACAACGCTGAAACGTTTTTATAAAAGAAACGGGAAAGTGGTGCTTCATCCTGAAAACAAAGAGATGAAAGATATAATCGTCAAAGACTGTGAGATACAGGGCGTTTTGGTGAGCTGTATCCACATATATAATTAAATCGGTATCACGCGTTTTTAGCCCCGAAAGCGCAAAGATATATAATTGGATTACAAATGATGTCTGACTGTTGTATAGGAGTTATCCCGACCATACCGTAGCAGTTAGATAAATTCAAATCGTTTGTAAGTTTAGGGAGAAAGGAGGTTGTATTTATATGGCTAAAAAGAACAATCCTTTGACTTGTCCGTATTGTCTAACAAAGCTGTTGGAAGTCACCGGACATTGCGTAGGCGTTATCGTCAAGTGTCATCATTGCGGAGCATCCGTGCTTGCGGACGTAGACGAAACGGGGAAAATGCGATTGAGCGCAGATCCGAACAAAGCGCAGGAAATGCCGCAAGCGGCTACCGTGCGCTAAACGTCTGTACGAAAAACCATACGGGACTGCCGACGGTAGCAAGAACTACGGGCAAGCCGATATGAAGATATAAGAAACCGAAACTATCCGGGAAGGAAGTTATCCACGCCTTATATGGAGTTATAGACAAAGACAATTAAATATTATTTATCTGTAAAATCAGACAGTATACGGGAACGGACAGCGGTAGCCCGAAAGGGAGAGTAAAGCCAACGCGCGAACGTGTACGAAGTTGTAAGAAACAGGAGTTATTCTCATAGGAAAGCTACCAACGCCTTGCAAGGATTAGACCTAATCAGGGTTTATTCTTTGCGAGGCGTTTTTTATGCCTTTATACTCTGAATTGCCCGATTGCGTTTAATCACAACGCAGTCGGGCTTTTTTTCGTTGTGGGCAGAAATCTGTCCGATTGCGATTTTTTACAAAAAATCAAAAATCGGAGGATTTCAAAAATGAAAAAGAAAGTCTATTACAAACTTAACCGTTACCAAGTAACCAAAGTCGAAGTGGAAACCGCAGAGCAGGAACAAGCGGTAAAAATGCTGAACCGTGAAATGGATCGCTTTACAAAGTCGGAAGATACATATTACGAAAAATGTTCTTCACTCGATGAAATGTATGAAGAAACAGGCTATGAACCTGCGGACGATAATCCGAACCCGGAAGAGCAGTTTATAGAGAGCGAACGGCAAGCCGAAATAAAAAAGCAAGTACATAAAGCACTTCGACAACTTAATCCGCGTCAACAGGCTATGGTGCAGATGGTTTTTTTCGAGGACAAATCGCAAGACGAAGTTGCCGAGTATTTTGGCATAAACAAACAAGCAGTAAGTAACGCAATGCAACGTATTTATGCCGCCTTGAAAAAAATTTTAGAAAAAAATTAAGATTTATGCTGCCAGACCGTGTACTGACACCCCGAAACTTTCCAATAGTAGTGAGGGGGTATGAATCCCGAACAAAAAACGGCAGTCAGGAGGTAGGACGCTATGACCGAAATTAAAAACAGACATTTGTCCGAACAGGGCGAAATAGACAGAACAAAAATCGAAGGATATTCCTTGCGGAGCGGCGCGTTCTATTCTTGGCTGAAAGAAAGCGGCTACACGGTAAGTCAGATTGCGGAACGTCTTGACATCGACGTAAAAGAATTTGTATACAAGCTCAAGACAAAGCAACTGTTCGGCAGAGAGCATCTGCGGATTTTGATTGAAACGATGGGCGCGTCTGCGGCTTGCTTTGCGATATTCTTTCCGACTTTTGAACTTCGGCAGCAGATATATTTTGAGGTGTTCGGAAAAGAGTTACCCTTGCAGGAAAACAGACAAAGGAGGTGGAAGAAAAATTGAGCGACATCAGAAGAAACGCAGACAGAAATCGCGCAATTCAAGCGATGATGACGGACGGAGAACAACTGAAAACGTTTTATCGTTTCGTTGCGAACAATCCGCACATCGCATTGCACGACGCCTGTCAGATCGTAATCTCAAGACCGAGCGCGAGCGTATGCTTTTCTTTTGAAGAGTGGAACGCGCAGGGGCGAAGAGTTACAAAGGGCAGAAAAGGCATTCCGTATTACGACGGCGACGGAAATAAGTATTTCGTATTCGACGTAACCGATACGCACGGCGAAAACCGTTACAGACGCGCCGCACAGCCCGTGAAAAAGATTTTGGACGGACTCGACCTTCTTAACGGCACGGAAATAGCGGACAGCAACCGCGGGGATTACCGCATTATGCTTTCGGGAGTCGTAACTTATCTCGGACAGAACGATTTTCTGACCGAAAACGACGAGATAAGGAACAGGCTCATTGCAGAAGGCGTTGCGTATTCGTTGTATTCGACAACGGGTTTTCCGAAGGAAAGGGGAATCACGCTGAAAGGCTATCCCTATGGCTTGAACGAAAACGCAGATTTATTTCGTGAAGTGCAAAAAGCGGTGGAAGTCTTACAACAAGACATAAACGACGCGATTTACAACAAGCAAAACGAAGTACCCGTTATCGATGACATTGACGAAGAATACGTTTCGGACGAGCCGGTAATTCCGAAAGCGGACGAACAGCCCGTAGCTCAGGAAGAAAAAGTTGAAACGCCGACCGTTTCGCCGTTTTACCAACGGTATGCGGAGATACAAAAGGACAACCCCGATTGTATCGTAACTTACCGCATGGGAGACTTTTACGAGATTATGGGCAAAAAGGCTGAACAAGCCGCCGAAATTCTCGGATTAACCCTGACGGGCAGAAACGTAGGACTTCCCGAACGAGTGCCGATGTGCGGTTATCCGTATCACGTTGCGGATACATACTTGGAAAAACTCATAGAAAAGACGAGCGTAATAATCGTCGAGCCGGACGCGGAGCCGTTCAAGATTTTATCGCGAGCGGAAGCGGGAGTAGAAGATACTCTTGTGGAAGTGACGAAAGAAGAAAGCGAAGAATTCGAGCGCGCGTTTGCCGAAAAGAAATCGGACGAACAGTCCGAGTCTGGAATCGAAGACGACGAGCCGACCGACGAAGAAATCGAAGAAGCGTTTGCCGCAGCCGAAGCGGAAGAAACCGACGGCGATGGCGATTCGGAAGATTACGACTACGAAGAAGATAAAAAGCCGACCAAAGAAACGAAACCCGAAAACAGGGGGAAGCCGATTTGGGAACGCCGCAATCGACCGAGTATGCAAAGGTCGCTGTTCGACGCGTTTGACGAGCAAACACCCGAAGAAAAGTTTACCGAACAAATATTGAAAGGCGGTAGCGGTGTAAGCGGCGGAAAAATCCGCATTTATACCGAATACAAGAAAAACCCGTATGAGAAAGATTTTGCTCGTTTTTTAAGTCGTGAGTATGGCATCGGCGGTCGTGGCGGACCTGACGGCATTGACGAAATGCACGATGGCAAAGGCATTCGTTTTAGCAAAAAGAACACGGAAACAGGCGAAATCGAAGTTGCGGTAAACCTGAAATGGGAGCAAGTTGCCGTAAAAATTGCCGACCTTATAGATGAGGACAACTACCTTAACGAAAGCGAGCAGAGAGAATACGTAACGCTTGTCAGATTCCGCGAAGAAAGACAAACCGCAAAAGACGATAACGACCTTATAAAAACAATAGCAAGGCAAATCGTAGAATACGGCACGGCGCATACATATTGCGAAAAATACAGCGATTATCCGGATTATCTCGGAGAAAGTATGCAGTTTTATACGCAGCACTACGAAGAAGTAAACGCCGAGCTTATAAAATTCGACGAAGTAAAAAGCGTGGGTAAAGGCAATATTTACCCATATTCTTCACCGAATATCTTGTTCAAACTTCCGTATTGTCCCGTATGGCAGGCAAGAGAGGAACGCGACAGACAAAGAACTGAAAGGGTAAAGGATTACGTTGATCGTTTCACTCGGCAATGTGCGGACGAATATAAGCCTTCCTATGAGAAAACCGTCGTATTAAGCGTGAAATCCGACGAACTGCCGGAACGTGAGTATCTTTTTCTGAAAGACCATCGCGAAGATTTTACGAAATACTTTTTGAAACAAAAAGGCGTAGAAAACGTAGACCTTTCAATGCAAAGGATAGAGATAACTTTTGACAGAAAGTATATAGAGTCGCTTATCTCAGGAAACGAACAAACGCCCGAAGAGCGCGGAAAGATAAGAAAAATAGCAAACGGTATACTTGCGGAAGGAATCAAAGAAAGCACGGAAGGTAACTACTGTTCGTTTTTCGAGGATTTCAAAGATAATGAAAACTTTGTTCGTAGCCACAAAAATGAAATAGTCGAAGAACTGTGCAGGAGAGAAGAAGTTTCCGACGTGGAAATGACCGACGACGGCTTTGACGTCAACTACTACACTCAATATCTTTGGAATTACAAGGACGAACAAGAGGATAGCACGGCTGTTTCAGATTTGGACGCGGAAGAAGATGAAGAGTGGGAGAACCGTATCGAAAGCGGCGAGATAACTCAAATAGAACCCGTAGGCGAATCCACAAAAGAAAGCAATACAGACCTGACGAAAATCGGGTTTGAGCAAAGCGAACTCGGCGGTGTAAAACAGCGTTTCAAAAACAACATCGAAGCCATAAAGTTAGTCAATAGGTTGATTAACATACAAAAAGAAGCAACCGCTGACGAGAAGAAAGTGCTTGCAAAATACGTCGGTTGGGGCGGCTTGGCGCAAGCGTTCGACGAACATAATGTCGCTTGGCAAAACGAATATAAGGAACTGAAAGACATTCTGAGTGTAGAAGAATACGCGGCGGCAAAAGGTAGCGTTCTGAACGCTCACTACACAAGTAAAACCGTAATCGACGGTATTTATAAAGCGCTCACTCGTTTCGGCGTAAAAGGCAATAACCGCATTTTAGAGCCGGCAATGGGAACGGGCAATTTCTTCGGCTTTATGCCGCAAGAGATAGCGGACGGCGCAAAACTTTACGGCGTAGAACTCGATAGGGTTACGGGTAAAATCGCAACGAAACTGTATCCGCAGGCGAAAATTCAGATTAAAGGCTTTGAAGAAACGTCGTTCGCAGACAATTCGTTCGACCTTATGGTTACAAACGTTCCGTTCGGCGGTTACACGGTTTTCGATCCCGATTACAACAAGTATAACTTCTATATTCACGATTATTTTATCGCCAAAGGTATCGACAAAATCAAGCCGAACGGCTTAATGGCGGTTATCACGAGCAAAGGCACGATGGATAAGCAAAATCCGTCTATCCGCAAGTATATCGCGGACAGAGCCGAACTTGTGGGCGCGGTAAGACTACCGAATACGGCGTTTAAGCAGACGGCAAACACCGAAGTTGTAACGGATATTCTATTTTTCCGTAAGCGGGAAGAAAAAATAAACGCAACTATCGAAAACACCGAATGGCTTGCAACGGGCAAGACCGAAGAAGGGTTTGAGGTAAATAACTATTATATCGCTCACCCCGAAATGGTACTCGGTACGCTTGCCAAAGAAACGGGACTTTACGGTGCGGAAGATATAACCGTAAAACCCGACGGCAGAGATTTATCGGAAGCAATAAACGGGGCTATAAGTCGATTACCGCAGGATTTCTACGTTAATCCCGAACCCACGGAAGAGGCGGAAAGCAAAGAAGAAGTCGAGGTTGATTACGACGTCAAGCCGATGAATCTGAAAGCAGTAAACGGCAAACTGTATATGCGCGTGGGCGATTGTATGGTGGAACAACCCGTGCCGTCGTTCCCGAAAGACGCATATCAGAGAATCGTCGAAATGATTGCTATCCGAAAGCAACTGCGTAAGGTTTTGGATTTGCAGGTAGAGGGCTGTTCGGACGACTTTTTGACTCGTGAGCAATGGCAACTCGGCGCAAGATACGATATGTTCGTCAAGCGTTTCGGGTATATCAACAGCAAGAACAATTTGCGGCTTTTCAAACCCGACGGCGATAGCGCGCTTTTGTTTGCTTGCGAGAACGTATCGGAAGATGAAGAAACGGTAACGAAAGCCGACGTGTTCACGAAGCGAACCATAAGACCGTACACGGCGGTAACAAGCACCGACGATTGCTTCGAGGCGTTGCAGATAAGCAAGAACGAGCGCGGGTGTGTAGATATTTCTTACATAGAAGAACTCACAAAGAAAGATTACGACACCGTGCTTGCTGAACTCGGTAATGCGGTATTTCGTAATCCCGTAGCGGTCAACCCGGAAGATAAATATTCGGGCTTTGAAACGGCAGAAGAATATCTGTCGGGCAGAGTGGTAGATAAACTGCAAGCCGCCGAAAGAATGAAGCAAAGCAACTCCGATTTAATCGACTACGACAAGAATATTTCGGCTTTACGGGAAGTGCAACCTTCGCCCGTCAAGGCTTCGGATATTGCAGTCAGAGTTGGAACGAGTTGGATAGATAAGGAACTGTATAAAGAGTTCTTCTGTGAGCTTATCGGAATGCCGTACTACTACCGCGACGGCGTGGAACTTTACTACAACAAGCACGACGGGAGTTGGCGTATCGACAGGACAAGATATGCGCGTGGTTATGATTCTATAAACGTAGATAAAGTTTACGGAACAAGCCGAGCGAACGCATACCGACTGTTTGAGGATTGTCTGAATCAACGTTCTACACAGATTTACGATACGGTTTTGGACGCGGACGGCAGAGAAAAACGAGTGCTGAACAATTCCGAAACTGTTGCGGCAAGAGAAAAGCAGAATAAAATCGTCGAGGCGTTCAAGGATTGGATATTCAAAGATCCGCAAAGGCGAGATGAACTTGAAACAATCTACAACAGACTGTTCAATCAGATTCGCTTGCCAAAGTACGACGGAAGTTACTTGCGTTTCCCCGAAATGAATCCCGCAATCGAACTTCGCCCGCACCAAAAAGACGCGGTACACCGCATTATCACGAGCGGCAACACGCTTTTACACCATATCGTGGGTAGCGGCAAAACGTTTACGATATGCGCGGCGGCGATGAAACTCCGTCAGTACGGGTTGGCGAAAAAGCCGATGATTGCCGTGCCGAATCACTTGGTACAGCAATGGGCTAATTCGTTCAGGGAACTATATCCGACGGCGAAACTCCTGATTGCAACCAAAGACGATTTGGACAAGGACCACCGCGAGCAGTTCGTGTCGAAAGTTGCGATGGGCGATTGGGATTCCGTTATCATAGCGCAGTCGAGTTTTGCGAAAATCAACATTTCGCCCGAACGACAGATTGCAAAAATACGGGAAGAAATAGCCGCTATCGAACGCAGTATCGAAATGCAATGGGAGGACAGCAACTCGCCGTCCGGTTCGGTCAAAAACTTGGAGCGTATTAAGAAAGGCAGAGAGGCTCAACTCAAAAAACTGCTTGACGAATCAAAGAAAGACAACGTGCTTATTTTTGAGAAACTCGGCGTTGACTACCTTTTCGTGGACGAAGCGGACGCATATAAAAATTTGTTTCTTTACACGAAGATGAATAACGTTGCGGGAATTTCAAACGCGGCGAGCGCAAGAGCGAGCGACTTGCAGTTAAAGATTGAGTACATTAACGAACTGCACGGCGGGGATAAAGGCGTTGTTTTTGCGACGGGTACGCCTATCAGTAACTCGATGACTGAAATGTACACAATGCAGACGTACTTGCAGAAGCGCACGCTTGAAAAACTCGGTATCGACTATTTTGACGCGTGGGCGGCAGACTTCGGCGAAACGGTAACGGCACTCGAACTTGCGCCATCAGGCAAAGGGTACAGAGCGAGAACGAGATTTGCAAAGTTTACGAATCTGCCCGAACTTTTAACGCTGTATCACTCGTTCGCGGACGTAAAGACGGATGTAAAACTTGACGTGCCGGAAGTGGAGCGAAAGGTTATAACCTTAAAGCCGAGCGATACAGTCATTGACTTAACCGAAGAAATAGCAAAAAGGGCAGATGCGATTTACGCGGGAGGCGTTGATCCGCATATTGACAATATGTTAAAGGTTACGGGCGACGGCAAGAAACTCGCGCTCGATCCGAGGTGTATAGATCCGATGCTTTCCGACGAAAGCGGAAGCAAACTGAATTATTGCGCCGACAACGTTTGCGAAGAATGGAAAAACTCGGCGGACATTAAGGGAACGCAACTTGTGTTCTGCGATTTGTCTACGCCGAAGAAACCGTATTCGGAATATGTTTACGGCAAGGATTTCGACGCATATAACGACCTGAAACATAAACTCGTCGAGCGTGGCATTCCCGAAAACGAGATCGCTTTTATCCACGACGCAAATACGGACAAGGCAAAACAGGATCTTTTCAACGCAATCAACGCGGGAACGGTGCGCGTGCTTATAGGTAGTACGGAAAAATGCGGTGCGGGAACAAACGTGCAGGAACGGCTCGTTGCGATACATCATTTGGACGCGCCGTATCGTCCGCGCGACCTGATTCAAAGAGATGGGCGCGGCATTCGGCAGGGAAATAGGAACAAGATTATTCGTATTTACACCTATGCGGAAGAGAGAACGTTTGATAGTTATTCGTATCAGATACTTGAAACCAAACAGCGGTTTATTTCACAGGTTGAAAAAGGCGATATGACGGTGCGCGAAGCCGATGACATCGACGAAGCAACGCTGTCTTATGCGGAAATCAAAGCAATCACGTCAGCCAACCCGAAAATCAAGCGAAAAATGGAACTCGATATGGAAATGGCAAGGCTTCGTGATTTGGAGAGCCGATACAAGAAAGAACTGTTTGCTTTACAGGACAAGGTGCGGAAGGAATTTCCCGAACAGATACAACGACAGGAACTTTATCTTGAAAGGGTAAGGAAAGACGTTGAACTCGTAAAGGAAAAGTACAACCCAGAACACTTTGAAATCAACGTCGGCGGAACGGTGTATTCGGACAGCGTAGAGGACGGAAAGAAAAACGGCGGGCTTGCCCTTATGGACGCGCTGTTCCATAACAAAATGGGAACGGCAGTAGCCGAGTATTGCGGTTTCAAAATCTCGTTGAATCCCATCGAACTGCTATCAAACGAACGAAGCATTACGCTTTCGGGCGCAGGACAATACAAAATGGATATAGGCGAGAGCGCAAGCGGAAACCTTACCCGTTTGGAAAATTTCATAAAGGAATTTGCCGCCCGCGAAGAACGTGCGGTAAAGCGTTTGGAATCCACAAAAGCAGACTTTGAAGTGGCGAAAGAACAGGTTAAAGTACCGTTTGAGCATAAAGACAAGATTATGGAACTGAACACGGAGCTTTCCGAACTCAATGCCGAACTTGACCTTAATAAGCGCGAAGAAGTGGTTATTGACGACGAGGAAAACGGAGAAGAACCCGTTACTGCCGAAACGGAAGATAACTATATGGCGTTACCGCCGAAACGAACCGAAGCAAAAACAAGGACGAATAAGAAAAAAACTATGTTGACAGAAAATTTATATAAAACTTACAAACAAATAGAAACACAGAATCCCGGCGCGATGGTGTTTGCTGTAAAGAACGGGGATTACACCTGTTTCGACGATACGACCGAAGAACTCACGGCGTTGTCGAGTTTATCGCCTTCGTATTTTAAGGTTGGCGAAAAGGAAGTAAAAACTCTGACGATAGACGAAACGCTTTTCAAAGAGTTTGCGAGTGCATTTGTAAGCGCAGACTTAAAAATCGCATTGTTTGACGAACCTGAAGAAGAAAAAACGTTTATCGACGAGAGCGACAGGGTTGCCGCAATGCAGGTAGATATACTTCCCGATTACACCGTATCGCAGGGGCAAATGCACGAGTACGGTTACACTTGGGATGGAATGCTGCCTGTGAGAGTCAGAACGGCAAGAGTGCTTTACGGCACAGGCGTGGAACTTTACAGACTTGGTAAAAATGATACCGAGGGAAAAGTTGAAAACGGGGATTTTGAAGATACCGAGAGTTTATACGGTGTTGAAAAGCCCGCATGGCAAGCGTTTATTTCTTCCGAAAGGGGCAGAGCGTATCTGACCGCTTGGCACAACGTTGTCGAAAGTGCGAGTGAAGTCGTGCGCGAAGATATGAGTTACCTTGACGGAATGTACGCAGATTCGATTTCGGACGGATTTTATGAAGAACGGACAGCGATAGACCGTGTGCTTAACGGAGAGTATGCGCCGAGCGAAGAAGCGAAACCGTTTATAAAGCCGCTTCTCGAAAGGTATCATAAGCGTTTCCCGTTGGATATTTTGCTTTCGTCTTACGGGTGGGATAACGACAGTGTTTATTCGGCGTTGGCGAGAAATATTCCGAACGTGGAATTGAAAGATTATGCCATAGACGTTGTGTATGAAATAAACCTTAACGAGTTTATAGACGAGCAACTCGACGAAATAAATTGGCTTAATATGATCGACGGCGAGGACGAAGGACGTTTTGACGACATTATATGCGATTTGAAACCGTCGTTTGAAGATTCGTATTTTAACAAGAGCGACGATACTTATCCGTATGACGAATGGTACGATGATTTTACCGAAGAAAAGATTATACCGTATCTCGAAGAAAAATTAAAAAAGTCGGGCTATAAGTCGATAAACGAGCCTGTTTTAGTGGAATCGCCGAATTACAAAGAACTTGTAAGAGAAAGCGTTGAAAAGGAATTTGAAGAGTTCAAAGTAAATCTTATGAGCAAGTCAGCGGAAGAGATCTTCCAAAGCAACTACGAGATTCACATTAAAACGGAACTCTTCGATACGCTTTGCGGCGAATATGTAGATGTCGGTGAAGAATATTACAGGGCTTTGTATGAAGAAGTGGATCACGGCGGAATTTTGCAACAGCTTTACGACGACTTTATAAGTTCGGAGAATGCGAGCGTTTCTACGGGCGAAGATACAATTTTCTTCATCAAAGATTATTGCGAGCATTATTATTCGGACGTTATGAAAGAGTTTATCGGCGAAGAGAATTTTGCGTATTTCGGAACTGATGAAGAGAATACGGCTTATTACTATTTCAAAGACAGTTTAAGCGTTGATAATCTGAATCGTATCAAGGAACAAGCCGACGAATATATCATTGCCGCGCCTGTCTTGTATATGTCGCAGGAATCTTTGGAAGATAAGAATATTACTTTTTTGAAAGTGGACAGGGACGTGGACGAAACCGAACTAAAAATAAACGACGAGATAGCAAAGTTTGCGATGAAAGCGGTGTATAACAAAAAATTACCGCTCGAAGCGACGATGATAAGCCGAAATTGCGGATCGGATATTGAAAAAGGTATCTCGACGCACTTTGACGGTATGCACTTAAATACCGATTTTATCGCAAATCTGTATGCGTTATACGGTGAAGAGCGTATGAATTACGTTCTTGCAAACACCGTGCAGATGTCGGACAGCGACGGCAGATACAGCCCCGATAATAAAGCGTGGGCAAAGGAAATCAATATCAATAACGCCGAAGATGACAGACGAACGTTTTACGTTAATTCCCATCCGGCAGTTCTCGACGGGTTTATTACGGCTTACCGCAAACACGTTAAAGAGTTCAAAGAACAATTAGACAAGGAGGAAAACAAAGAACAAATGAGCGAAAACACGCGTGACTACACGAAAATCACCGCAAGGGGAGATAAGGTAGTCAATATCGAAAAAGACATTAGCGGCAGAGATATTGCGATTATAGACCGCACGGCAACGTCAAACAAAGACTACGTTGTGGCAATCGGCTATCATACCGCCACGGGCGATTGGGAGCAAGGCAGATACGGTTTCGAGTCGCAGGAAAAAGCAGAGAATTGGAGAAAGAACGAATACGGATCGGAAAAACCGAAAATCGAGCACACAAAAATCAACGTTGCAAACGACGCGTTTATCAAAAAGTCGGGTGTAGGGAGCGTATTCAAAATGCCGACAAACGGCGAATATGCAGGGTTCACTTACTATATGTTTAATGACAAAATCAGACCGTCGCGCCAACTTGTGGACTTACAAAGCGACAGCAGAGAGCTGTGCTACGAACTTTCCGTCCGCGATGACAGAGAAATCGAACTTCGCAAAGGCTACGGAGATAACGAGCAAATTGTCGTGCTTACGGCAGAAGAGTTTAAGGAAGCGGTAGGCGGAACGACTAACAAAGACTACGAAACGCAGGAAAATACGGATACGAAATGGCTGAATACGAGCGTACCGCAAGAAGCGTTCCGTAAAGAATACCCGAAGAGTATGTTGTTCGTTTTGCCGAATAAACAGGACTTCGGCGGTATGTCGTTCTTTATCCCGTCGGCTTTTGTCGGGGAAGATAAGAACAGCGACGACGGACGTATTCTGATCCGGTTGCCCGAAGATTTCGTTATTAAAGCGCAGAGTCGTGACGAAACGAGAGAAGCAACGCTTACGGCGTATGATTTCAACCGACTTTGCAACAACACGACCGCAGAAGATTATAAACAGGCGCAAGCGGAAAGCGCGCCGGGAAGCGAAACTCCGAGCGATTGGAATTACGTTTCCGTTCCTGAAAAAGCGAGAATTGCGAGCTTCGACGACAGTACCTTATTCAGAATGCCCGACGGCAAGTATCAAGATTATACCTATTACGTTCCGAACAAGTGTGTTAAAGAGAACGCCGAAAAAGGCACGATCAGGTTGAGCTTACATAACGACTATACCGTTCGTTTAAGTGACAACAGCGGCGAAGAAAAGAAAACGGCAGAACTTACGGCAAAGAGTTTTTGCGAGGAAGTCAGAGGAAAGGATGCAGGCGCATACGGCACGGAATACAAACGACCGAGCATTGAAGCGAATACTTCTTTCGACGAAAAAGAAAAAGCGTTACGCACCGCCGTTCCCGACGAAATGAAAAAGCGACCGAATTGGGTTGTAGTTAAAACGTGGTGGAACGCCGAAAAAAATAAATACAATAAACGCCCCGTCAACTGCAACAGCGACAATGGCGAGTATGCCGAAAGCGACAATCCCGAAACGTGGACGACTTTCGATAACGCCTTAAAGTATCTGAAAGAAAAAGGCGGCACGACTGTTGCCTATGCGCTTGACGGAAAGGACAATATTGCCTGTATCGACCTTGACCGTTGTTACGACGAGAACGGACAGCCGTCCGCGCTTGCAAAAGAAGTTCTTTCAAAGTGCGGCAAGACCTACGTTGAAAAGTCGGTAAGCGGAAACGGATTGCATATTTTCGGTAAAACGAGCGGTATGGATATTCGTACATTCTCGAAAGACGGCGATTTGGAATTTTATCAGAAAGAACATTTCATCGCAATGACGGGCGACGGCGCAGGCTATTCCCGCCTTGAAAGTTTCGATACGTTCGAAATGAAAGAACTTTTGTCCCGTAAATGCGAGAAACGCGAAGAGTGGAAAGGCGTATGCAAGGGCGTGAACGGACTGTCAACAATGACCGACCGTGACGTCGTGGAAAAGGCGTCGAATGCAAAGAACGGGGATAAATTCAAGAGGCTTTATGCGGGGGAAGATTTGCAGAACAATCACTCGAACTCGGATATGTCGCTGATGAATTTACTTGCCTATTGGTGTAACGGAGATAAAGAGCAAATGCTCCGCATCTTTGCAACGAGCGGATTATTCAGACCGAATAAATTGCCGGACTATTACGAGGGAACGGCAATCAAAGCCTTGCGCTCAATGCCCGTTAAATCGACCTATACGCCGATCATTCCGAAAAATACAGGCGGTAACGGCAAGCGATGACAAGACTTTATCACGGCGACTGTCTGACAGTGATGAAAGAACTACCGGAGCAAAGCGTTGACCTTATTCTATGCGATCTTCCGTATGGTTGCGGCAAGACAAAACATAAGTGGGATAGGGAAATCGACCTGACGGAACTTTGGAAAGGATATAAGCGACTTCTGAAACCGGACGGCATCGTCTGCTTATTCGGAAACGAGCCTTTCACAAGCAAGCTGATTCAGAGCAATACGGATATGTTTCGTTACAAAATGGTATGGGAAAAGGAAAGTCCGACGGGGTTTTTGAATTCTAATTACAAGCCGCTGTCCCTGTTTGAAGATATTGTTGTTTTCAGCAAAGGGACGGTGGGCAGTAAGAGCAAACTGCCGATACGGTATTACCCGCAAGGACTTATTCAGAAAGAGCAAGTAAAACGAAACAGACCGAACTCGACGTGGCGAAGCGGAAAAGGATACGGAGGCAATAACAAACTCAATTCGGATACGGAATACGTTACGCATTACGCGAACTATCCGACGGATATATTGAGGTTTTCAAGAGATAGAAGCGCCGTTCACCCGACGCAAAAACCTGTCGCGCTTCTCGAATATCTGATTAAAACCTATACGAAAGAGGGTGAGGCGGTAATGGATAACTGTATGGGTTCGGGAAGCGCGGGCATTGCCTGCAAAAACACGGGCAGACAGTTTATAGGTATCGAAGCGGACGATTATTACTTTCAGACGGCAAAAGAGAGAATAGAAAAAGGCTACGGCGTGTAGCCGTAGCCGAAGAAATTATTCGTTAAGCAAAAATTTGATAATGTTGTAATGTTTGATACCATTACGCGAAAAGTCGGGGAGATCGCCCGATATGACGTATTTCGGATAGTTGTCTTTGATTCTTTCAAGGTTTCCGAATTCGCGTTCGACTGTTTCGGTAGAAGCGAGGAGATAACAGACTTGAACGTAAAGAGTATCCGAACCTTTGTATGCAACAAAGTCGATTTCGTAATCGTCGGTTTTACCGACTTTTACGTCGTAACCACGGTACAAAAGTTCAAGATATACGATATTCTCGTACAACTTATTATAGTCGATTTCGCCGCTCGCTTTTACGCAGTTTCTGAGTCCCAGATCGACGGTGTAATACTTTTCGTTCGTGGTAAGAAGTTTCTTGCCCTTAATATCGTAACGCTGTGCGCTATACACGACCATCGCTTTTTTAATGTAGTCGATATAGGCGATTACCGTTTCTACCGTTGTGTTGATGCCTTCTTGCTTTAACGCGGCAACAATGGAGCGCGCGGAAAACGGATTGGCAATATTGTCCATCAAAAAGGCAAGAATCATATTCAAAAGATTCGTATCTTTAATGTTGTTCCTTTGAATAATGTCTTTGACAACGATGGCGTCGTAAGTGTCCGAAAGGTATGCTTCAAGCGAAATTTCTTCGAGTGAAAAACGCATCGGTAAACCGCCGTATTTGAGATAGTCTTGAAACAACACTTCGTCGGACTTGAATTTGCTGTTTTGTTCGAGCATTTGCTTGGCTTCCGATAGCGTAAAAGGATAGACGTGGATTTGAATATAACGTCCCGCAATCAGCGTTGCAAGTTCGCCTGAAAGGAGTTTTGAATTCGAGCCGGTGATATAGATGTCGCAATCGATGTCAACGAGAAGAGAAGAAACAACTTCTTCCCACCCTGAAACGACCTGTATTTCATCAAGGAAAATGTACGCTTTTGCGTTCAACTTTTCACAAGCAGAAATGAGATATTCGTACAAGACGTCACCGTCTTTGAATTTCTTGTTCTTTTTGGATTCAAGACTGATATTGATGATTTGCGATTTAGATCTTCCGTTCTTCAAAAGATAGTCCTGAATTTGTGAAAGTAAAACAGTTTTCCCGGAACGGCGAACGCCTGTTAATACTTTAATCAGATTCTTATCTATCAGCGGAACGATTTGGCTGATATATGCTTCTCGAATAATCATAAAATCACCTCATTTACTATGATGTGCTTTTATTATATCAGACAAAAATGTAAAAGTCAATACTTTTGTCTGTTTTAGAACCGACAAAAATACAAGAAAAATAAAATTTGTAAGGAGAAAAACACGAAAAATGAAGAAAAACAACATACGAGATACTCCCGTCATCGTAATTCCGAAAGGTTACACGATAGACGACCTGATGGACTTCGACGACGAGGGTTACGAGAACGGCGAGCCGGCAATGGTAGAGGAGGTGAAAGTTGTCTTTGAGCAATGAAGAGAAAAATGCGGCGTATGAGAAACTAACGCCGCAGAGAAAGCAACTTGTGGACAAGGTTATGGAAAACCTTGAAAAAGGCAATCTCTTTTGGACGCAGGGTTGGGTATCGTCGGGCGCGCCGGAATCGGCAATTACAGGAAAGAAATATCGTGGAATCAACAACCTTTTTCTGTCGCTTATTGCAATGAGCGAGAGCTACGGGGATAACCGTTGGGCAACGTTCAAGCAGATGGAAGAAAAGGGTTGGACTTTCAAGAAAGACGAAGAAGGCAACAGCCTTGCAAAGGGTAAGGGCGCAAGCATTGAGTATTACGAAATGCGAGATAAAGAAACGAAAAGGCGTTTCGACAGAAGCGTTCTCGACGGAATGACGGCGAGCGAACAGCAAGAGTATATGGATAAAAACGTGTATTGGCTGCGCAAATTCTACCGTGTATTCAACTGTTCGCTGATGGACGGCGTACCCGTAAAGGAGAAACCGCAAATCGACGTCAACGACCGTAACGGCAGAGCCGAAGCTATCCTTGATTATTGGGATAAAAACGAAGCGAAAATCATCTACGGCGGCAGTCGGGCTTTTTATCGGACGGATACGGACGAAGTGCATTTGCCCGAACGCGCGGACTTTAAGAGTATGCAGGAATTTTACTCGACCGCATTGCACGAAATCGGACACAGCACGGGACACGAAAGCCGTCTTAACCGAGATTTATCGGGCAGATTCGGTAGCGAGGACTATGCAATGGAAGAATTGCGAGCCGAGATTGCTTCTATCTTTATGGAGCAGGACTTGGAAATAGAGCCGAGCGAGGGACGATTGCAGAACAACGCGGCGTATATACAGTCTTGGAAAGAAGAAATCAAGGAAAATCCGAACGCGCTGTTTACGGCAATTACCGATGCGGATAAAATCGCAAAGTACGTTTCAGGGAAAGAACAAGAATATCGTCAGACCAAAGATATTCAGTTTTACGCGATTGTTGAGGAAACGAACGCTTATTCCGAGCAGGTATATAAATGCTGTATCTGCGACGAAGAAGGCAGAGTGAAGCCGCTTATCAATTACGGTTTTGCCGACCGTGACGCGCTCGAAAAAGAGTTGGACAAACTTAAAGAACTCGACCTTTGGAAAGACAAGACGTTTGAAGAAGTGAGTATCGAAGAACTCAAAGAAAAAGGCGCGGCGGGCAAGGTGGAGCAAGAAAAGTCGTCGGAGTACATACGACCTTCCGAACTTGTAGCGACGGAAGTCGCGGCGCGAGCATTGCCCGTCAGTATGGACGGCAGAGGCAAGGCGAGCCTTACGCGGATGAGCGACAGAGAAACGCTTGAACGAGCAGAAAAACATTTCGGAACGGACGCAAAGTTTTCCGATCTCTACAATGGGAAAACCGTGTTGGGAAGCGAGGAAAAGAGCGAATATGCGTTGATGTTGCGCCTTGCATTATTCTGCGGAAACGACAAAGAGCAGCTACTTCGCTTATTCAAATCGTCGGGGCAATTCCGCGACGAAAAGCCGAACGCTTACTATATGAAAATGGCAGAAAACGGCTTGAAATTCATTGCAGACAAACGGAGTGCTTTCGGTGGAGCAAACGAAGCGAGCGGCTTTACCAAAGGCAAAGTCGGTATCAATTCAAAGAGGTAAAAACAAAAGTACGGATATGGTTCAGGACATATACACGACGGAAAGGAAGTACAAAATCATCTATGCCGATCCGCCTTGGCAGTTCAGGACGTATTCGGCAAAAGGACAAGGGCGGAGCGCGGAAAGACATTATCCGACGATGCCCAAAACAGAGATACAGGCGTTGCCTGTGTCCCGTATCTGCGAGAAAGATTGCGTACTGTTTTTATGGGTAACAGCGCCGTGCCTTATAGAAGGAATAGAACTTATAAAGGCTTGGGGATTTACATATAAAACGGTCGCTTTCACTTGGATAAAAAAGTGCAAACGAGCAGACAAGATATTTACCGGAATGGGATATTACACTCGCTCTAATGCCGAATACTGCCTGATTGCAACAAAAGGAAAAGGACTAAAACGCAAGAGCCGTTCTGTTTCATCTGTCATTATGACTCCCATAGAAGAGCATAGTAAGAAACCTGACGAAACGAGAAAACGGATAGAAGCGTTGTACGGCGATGTGCCGAAGATAGAGTTGTTTGCAAGACGGCAGGCAGATAATTGGGACTGTTGGGGCAACGAAGTATAAACATAAAAAACATAAGGAGCAAAAAACATTGAAAGAAAGAAACTTCAAATTCAGAAAAAGTTATGCGGAAGTTATCCGCGTAATGGACGACAAACAGGCAGGCAGATTTATCAAAGCGGTGTCGGATTACGTCTTTGACGGGAGAGCATACGACGGCAACGACACGGCAATCAAAAGTGCGTTTACGCTCGTAAAAGTATCTCTCGACGGAGATAAAGCCGACAGAGAAAACGGCAGACGCGGCGGTATCAAGAGCCGCGAGCTTCGCAAGGCAAAGGAAGAACAGCCGTGCGTTGCAAAGGTAATCGCAAGCGGTATCGTGGCGAGCGAAATGCTGAAAAGTATCCTTGAAGGCAGAGAAACGCCGTCTGACGACGATGGGGAAACCACCGAAAATTGTTTTGGCAGAGAGGACTTTTAGCAAGCAGGATAAGGATTTTCCAAACTATCGGAAAATCGCAGAGTTGAACAAGTCGGAAACCGACTTTTCAGGGAGGTGATAACAATGGGAAGAAAAATGAAACTCGACGGCAACTGTGGCAGTAAATTCATTACGATTGACGACGAAAAGAAGTGGGCGTTAATCCGAGAGATAGCGACGGTTGACAGATACAAAAACAGTTTTAACGCTATCGTCAACGACGCGCTGATGTTTGGACTACCGGAACTACACAAACGGCTTTTCGATAAAGTCGAAATCGACGGCGAAGAAAAAGCGGTCAGCGTTCCGAGAGAATACAGCGAGGACGCGTTGTACTTTGAACTCGTCAGACTTATGCGTGAAAACATTGCAAATCAGGTGGTGCTGAAACGATTGGTCTGTTCCATATTCAATCTTCTTGCCGTATGGGGCGAGGGTGCGAGAATGGGCGAGGCGTTCAAAAAAGGTTTTCTCAAAGACACGCCGGACTTCATCGTAAAGGAAGAAGCGCGGCTGCTGAAAGAAGCGGGGAGGTAAGAACATAGGAAACAATCAACCCGTCCGTATTCAACATACAGTATACACCGTATCGGTTGCCGAAAAATGCAAGCGGGCTTGAAACGGAAGCCCACAGAGCGGAACGCTCGTTCTTCGATATGACGGGCAACACGAACGTTTACGACTACATTACGACGGAAGGAAAAATTACGGGAAAGAAGTCGGGCAGAATCACCGCGCTCGAATACTTGCAAAAGTCAACGGGCGTATTTAACGGCAACGGACTTTTGTCGGAAGAAAAAGTCGCAGAAATGAAAGAACGGCTGAAAAACAACAAGGGCAACATTTGGCACGGGTTTATCTCTCTCAACGAAGAACAATCGCACAAGATCGACACGCCCGAAAAATGTATCGGGCTGATTAAGCGGACGTTCGGAGAGTTTTTAACCGACGCAGGGTTCAATAAAAAGAACATCGACCTGATGTGCGCGTTGCACTTGGATAGACCGCACCATCTGCATATCCATTTCGTCTTTTGGGAGAAAGAACCGACATATAAGTCGAAGAAAGACGGAACGCTCGACTACCGAAGAAAAGGCAAAATCAATATGGAAGCCATCAACAAACTATTCGTCCGAACAGGACTTTACATAGATGAAAACAGGGACAGGCTTTTTAACACGAGGGTGGAGGCGATTCGCGCGCTTAGGGGTATGACTTCCGTAAAAGCGGCAATGGGCAGTAGCGATGAGATAAGAAAGGAGATTTTATCGCTTGCAAAAGACCTGCCGAAAACGGGCAGGCTTTCCTACGGCAGTAAGGATATGGAAGCATACGTTGGGCGGGTAGATAAAATAGTCGAAATGCTGATCGGCTATCAGGGACAAGCGCGGCGTTCGCATTTAAGGTTTTTGAACGAACTCGAAAAGCACAAACAGGCGATTAAGAACATTTGCGGGACACCGTTTGCGTTCACGGACAGGAACGTAAAGGTTGAAGAAGTAGAACGGGACTTGCCAAAGTACCATAACAAAATCGACGAAAAAACGCTGTCGATTATACAGGATATAGAAGCCGATTATAAAAGGCGGCAAGGAAATCTCGTTCTGAAACTCGCAAAGTTTATCAAGCCGGAGATTTACGAGAAACCGAGATACGGAAAAACGAAGCCGAACGATAAAAACCATAAACGGCGTTTAGCAATGTCCCGCCGAAAAATAAAGTCGTTGTTCGGAAAATTTCTCTTATCGTTCGGTAGCGAAAGCGAACTCTTGGAAAGAGATTTTTCGCACCGCTTGCAGGATATTGAAAAGGAAATGGAAGAACAGCGTAAAAGAGAAAACGGAGAATACAAGGAGGTGAACTATAAAGATTGAACAGAAAAGATATAACAAGGCACAAAAAGAGAAAAAAGAATAAACTCAAACTTCTGTTTTGGGGAATACTCTTCGCCTTTGTAGCCGTTCTCGTTATGTATCTGTTTTCGCTTGGCGGGAAAAGCATAGGCGAGATATTAAGCTACAAAAACTATTGGCTTTCCGTCGGCGTGGCGAACGGCTTGATACTCATAGGGTATCTTATGATGTATCGGGTAGACGCGCAGAACATCGCGCTTGATGAAAACGATTTAGAGGATACCGAATGGCTGTCGGTGAAAAGACTAAAAAAACTCAAAGAATTTCAGGTTTACGACTATAAATCGGCAGAGGAAAAAACGGATGGTATCGTCATCGGCGCGGAGAAAAAGGGCGGAAGCGTTGAAGTAATCACGACAAGTCAGTTGCACGCTTTAATCGTCGGCACGACGGGTAGCGGTAAAACAACGGGCTTCGTCGATCAGAATATAGCGGTACTCGGCAAAAGCAAGGGCAAACCGTCAATCGTCATAAGCGATCCGAAAAAGGAACTTTACGAAAAGCACGCGAGAACGCTTGAAAAGGAAGGATACAAAATATCCGTGTTGGATCTCAGAGAACCGTATTCGTCGGAGAGATGGAATCCGATGAACGTGCTTCTTCGCCGTATCAGGCTCGTGAAAGACCTTGAAAACAACTTACAGCAGAAAGACGGCAAATATTACGGAGCGGGCGAAGTGTTCTTGTCTTACAGGGACGCGAGAACGCGTATGCAGGAACTCAAAGACGAGATATACGAAAACGCACAAGACCTTGTATATACGCTTTGCCCCGTGCAGAATCGAGATCAGCCGACTTGGGAGCAGGGCGCGAGAAACCTTATCTTCGGTTTCGTCCTTGCAATGTGCGAGGATTGTATCAAAGGGAAAATCGACGAAAGCCAACTTGTGCTATTTAACGTCTATCACAATATCACGAAGTATTGTTCGGAAGATACGACCGCGCTTCGTAACTACCTGATTGAGGGACGCGACGAGTTTTCAAAAGTAAGAGGACTTGTCAACACCGTTCTTATTACAAGCGACAAGACTTTGACGTCGTATTTGTCGGAAGTGAATAGTTATATGCAACAGCTTTCGGACGACGGCATTATGTCGATGACGAGCGAGAACGATTTGGACGTCGTGAATATGGACGAAAGCCCGAACGCGGTATTTATTATCGTGCCGGACGAAAGATTTACAAGACACCGTTTCGTAACGCTGTTCATTACGCAGATGTATAAGGAACTTGTCGAAAAGGCAAATCTGAATCTGCGCCGAAACCAAACGGAAACGGCAATTTTGAAACGCAATACTTACTTTGTGTTAGACGAGTTTGCGAACCTTCCGAAATTCGAGAATATCGAGGGAATGGTAACGGTAGCGCGTTCGAGAGGAATACGGTTTTTGTTCGTATTGCAGTCGTATTCGCAACTGACCGCGAAGTACGGCAGGGACGTCGGCGACATCATAAAGACAAATTGCAACGTCAAAATCTTTATCGGCTCGGACGATTCGGAAACGAGAAAAGAGTTTTCGGAGCTTTGCGGACAGAAGAAAATCAAGCAATTCTCGGTCAATACCAACGCCGAAAACCCCGCAAGTTCGTCAACGGGGGCGACTTTGCAACCGCTCATTTCGGTAGGTATGCTTGAAAGGTTGAACGGCGACGAGAAAGGCGACGCGATTGTTTCTGTCAGAGGTTATGAACCGATATGGACGGTGTTCACGCCGTCTTACGAACTCAAAAAGGTTTATTTCCCCGAAGGGAAAGCGGCAATCGGCAAACGCGAAGCCGTGTTGTTTGAGAAAGAGAACTACGTTTTCGACATCACGGGCGACGTGGGGCAAAAGATCGAAGATAAGCTTTCCGAACTCATCGAAGAGCAGGAAGCGGAAGAAGCGAGAGCCGATGAAAACGACAAAGCAAAGCGCGTTGCGAAGCTTACCAAGCAATGGGACGACGTGGAAGCCGAGCTTCAGCGCGTGGTGGACAATATTTGCGTGTACCTTGACGGTAAAGACGAAAAGGCGGTGCGGCAAGCGGCGTATGAACACAAAGTACGACTACTGCTTGCAATTACCGAACATTACAACAGGAGTATAGCAAACGAAATCAGAGTGGCGGCAGACAAAATCCAACTCGAACTGTTGCCAAGAATGAAAGAATATCAGGAACAAGCGAAAAGATAGCTTGAAAGGAGGAATCATTTGAAAAAACTAAAATTCATTTTGTCGGCGTTAATGCTGACGGTGTGTATGAGCGCGTTTATCGGCGCGGGCGGAGCTACCGCGTTTGCATACGAGGGCGAGCAAGAACCCGTAGCCGAGTGTACGCACGAATACACGGAAGAGGTGGTGGAAGGCAGTTGCACTACGAAAGGGTATACGCGATATACCTGTACGCTTTGCGGCGATACCTACACCGACAATTATACCGAGGTGAACGGGCATAAATTCGGGGAAATCGTGATCGAACCGACCTGTACGCACCGCGGATATACCATTCATTACTGCGAAGATTGCGGTTATGAATATTCGGACAGTTACGTTCCCGCGACGGGACACGCGTATGAAGCCGAAGAACATCCCGTAACCTGTACGGAAAACGGATATACGCTTTACACTTGCAAAAACTGCGGCGACGAATATACGGTGGACGGCGAAGAGGCAATCGGACACGATTACGAGGAAAAGACGGTCGGCAGAACGTGCGAATCTTACGGCTATACCGTACATACCTGCAAGAATTGCGCGGACAGATACGTTACCGACTATGTAAAACCCGCAGGACACGACTATGAAAAGACTGTCGTAAAAGCGGAAGCGGGCAAAGTCGGTTATACGAAGTACACTTGCAAGGTCTGCGATTATAACTATGTTTCGGACTTTGTAACGAGCGGCGACGACGGCTATATCGAAGAAAATCCCGATACGCCGACCGATCCTGAACAGCCCGACAAACCGACCGAGCCGGGTAAACCCGAAAATCCGGATCAGCCTGAAAATCCCGACCAACCCGAAAATCCCGACGAGCATACGCACGTTTACGTTTTCGACGCAGTGGTAAGGGAACAGGAAAAGACGATGACGGTATCTTACGTTTGCGAGTGCGGAGATAATCGCACCGAGTTTGTGAAAGTGGAATTTACGAGCGCGGACGACGGAAGCGGCGTTGTGCTGATTCCGGGCGAAAACGGAGAACTCGACTTTGCGGTACTTGAAGGGAAATATATCGTTACGGTAACGAACGATAACGGCGAGGAACTGATGGTTTACGAGGTAAATTTGGCGAAAAACGAACCTAAACCCGTCGAACCCGAACAGCCCGATAAACCGACCGAGCCTGAACAACCGAAAGAGCCTGAAAGCCCGGAAGAAACCGACAAACCTTCCGCTCCGACAGAATCGGAAGGTAAAGACAATACCGAAACGCCGAACGATAGCGTAAAAGAAAAGAAAAAAGTTTCGGCGTCCGCTATCTTATTGCCTATTTTGCTTGTTTTGGGCATTGGCGGTGGAGTGACTTTCTTCATCATTAAGAAAAAGAAAACAGGAAAAATTAAGAAAACCGAAAAAGAAAACGAAAAGGAGAACAAATAATATATGAATAATTTACTTGCAGCAGGACTTAACGAAAACCTTGCCGAAATCGTCGGTAAACTTCAAACCCTTATGGATTCGTTTTGGATCTATATCGTAATGGCACTTGCCGGCGTAGTTGTCGTGTGGGGTGCATACGTCGGAATCAAGATTGCAATCGCACACAAGAACGAAGAAAAGATCAATGCTCGTGATATGGTCAAAAACCTTATTATCGGTATCATTATCATCTTCGTCGTTGCAATGGGTGCGCCGCTTCTTATCAACGGTCTTTCCGCTTGGGTAACTGCGTAATCGCATAGAGCGGATATTTTGCGCGGGGCGGCAGAGTTATTTGCCGCCCTATATTTTTAACTTTAAGGAGGAGCAGAATGCTTATATTTTTTCAACAGTTATGCTTGCTTCTTTTTCTGTGGCTTCTAAAACTCGTGGATGGTCTGATGGAGATATTCTCGGCTATATCGGGAATCACGGACGTAACGTATAAAGGCGAAAAGGTCAATATCATCGAATTTTTGGCGGGCGATAGCACGGTCAATACGATATTTTGGTGCATTTTCATTTTAGCGATAGGCTTGACGTGCATTTTTACAATCGCCGCGCTTATCAAAAATATGATTAACTCGCAACGGAACGTATCGACTATCGTCGGCAAGTTCTTTTTGGCACTTCTCGGCACAATGGCTATGCTTACCGTCCTGTTCCTGATTATCCTTATATCCAACTCGTTGCTCGTGCTTGTATCGCAAATCTTTCAAATCGGGAATACGACGAAATTGTCGAGCGCGTTGTTCAACGCCTGTGCGGGCGATTGGATAAACGGGTATTCGGTGTCGGAGTTCGATATATCACGGCTCGGCGTAAAGGAGATTTTCGGAGATTATACTACGGGTTTCGTATTTCCCGACAAATGGAAATATAACGGAATGGTCAATCCCGACAAGTTCTTGTATCTGCCGTCGCTTATTGCAGGCGTTGCGCTTGCAATCGCGCTTGTGGTTGCCGTTCTCAACTTGGCGAAAAGGGTATACGAAATCATTTTTATGTACTTCGTAATGCCTATGAGCATGTCAACGCTTCCGCTCGATGACGGAGCGAGATTCAAAACGTGGAGAGAAACTTTTATAACGAAAATCGTGATTGCTTATGGAACGGTGTTCTCGGTAAATATCTTCGTTCTGCTTCTGCCGCTTATAACAAGAATGCGGATAGACGAAATCAGCGGTTTCGGCAATTCGATGTTCCTTATCTTTATGATCGTCGGCGGAGCAATGGTTATTCCGGCAGGGCAAGCGCTGTTTTGTAAACTGTTCGGACAGGCGGACGATATGCACGCAGGCAGTAACTTCTTACGTTCGGCGTTTTACGGTTCGCGTATGGTCGGAGCGGCAACGTTCGGCTTGGCTCATAAAATCATTCACGGCGGCGCGAGTGTCGGAAAAGCAATCTCGAATCACAGGAAAAACAAAGCAGACAGTAGTGGCGGAGGAGATAATTCGGACAAATATTCCGAAGATAAAACTTCTGCCGAAACAACGGAAGGATCGGAAAGTAGCGGAGGTGAAAGCACAGAATGAGAATAATTCCGAAGAAAATCAAAGTAAAAAACACGGTATGGAAATGCTATTCGATGGCAGACGTAATCGTTGCGTTGATCGTGTTTGCAATTATTTTCATTGCAATCACTTCGGGCGCGTTCGCGTTTGCCGTAATTATGGGACTGCTTGCGGTGGTAATGTTTATGCCTACGCAGGACGGCATTTTCTATTCGTGTATCTTGGAAAACATAAAATTCCTGTTTGCGAAAAAGGTTTATACCGAAAACGCAGACAAACAGAAAGAACGCGTGGACGCGCTCTTAAACCTGAAAGACATCAAGGAAAACGGGCTTATCGAATACAGCGGCGGATACTTCGGCAGAGTAATCAAAGTCGGACAAAAGAATTTCGGTATCGAGGACGTCGTTCAGCAGAACATTGACATCGACTATCTTGCAAATGCCCTTAAAATGCTCGACGGAACGCAATGCGCGGACATTATAAAAATAGACCGTCCCGTAAACTTGGATAACTTCGCGCAAGACCTGTTCGGCAGGCTTGCGGAAATGAAAGAAAGCGTAGACGGAGAAGAAGTCAGGGAGATAAAAACGGCTATTTTGCGTGAGCGAATCGACCGTATCGACAAGATGAATAATATCCGTAAACAGTATCTTTCGGACTATTACATCGTCGTTTACGGCAGAAACGAACTCGACCTTGAAAATACGACGATCAACGTCGCAAGCGAAATCAATAAATGCGGATTGAACACGAAACTGCTCGGCAGAAAGGAAACGGCGATATTTTTGAAATACAGTTTTTCGCGTAACTTCGATGAGCGTGAAATCAAGGAAATCGAAGATAATCGACTTATAGCGTGGGTAAAACCGAAAAAGGTTGAGTTCAAAGCCAACAGTTATACGATGGACGGAACGCAAGCGGCGGTGTTTGCAATCGCGGATTATCCGTTACGAGTTCGTAACGCTTGGGGCGCGGACGTGTTCAATATACCTAACACAAAAGTGGTTCTGCACGTTAAGCCCGTGGATAAATTCAAGGCTATAAAACGTATCGACAAGTGTATCGGCGAAATGGAAACGAAACAAATCCTTTCCGAAAAGGCAAGCGAAGCGAACAGCGCGGAAACCCACAGAGAAACAATGAACGCGCTTTTAGATAGTTTACAAACGGAAAACGAGTCGCTTCTCGACGTAACGCTTACTATTACGGCGTATAACTATCTCGACGATGATAACTACAAAAAATCAGTTCGCCGTGCGATTATGACGGGAAATTTCAAACCGTCCAACCTTTACGGCTTGCAGATAGAAGGTTTCAAATCGTCGGCAATTTCGCCTGTGAGTACGCTCAAAAACTATGAGCGAGGTATCAACAGTTCGAGCTTAGCGGCGGTGTTCCCGTTCGTCCGCACGTTCGTGATGGACGACGGCGGTATTATGCTCGGAGAGAACAAAGCAAACGGCTTTCCGTTCATTTTCAATATGTGGAAACGAGGCAACCTGTATCAGAACAGTAACGGTATGATTATAGGTAAATCTGGATCGGGTAAATCGTTCTTCTTAAAATCGCTTATCGCAAACGAGTGGGCGAACGATACGCGAGTTATTATACTCGATCCCGAAGCCGAATATCTGACCTTAACGAAAAACTTGTCGGGAAATCTTATCGACGTCGGTAATGCGAAAGAGGGCAGAATCAACCCGTTTCATATCTATAAAATCTTGACGGAAGACGGCTTGCCCGCCGATCCCGTGGTAACGTTCAATACGCACCTGAAAATGCTTGAAAGTTTCTTCAAGATTGTTTTCGTGGGCGCGAACAGCGACGTTATCGAACTTATAAATAACCTTGCGGTGGAAGCGTATGCGAGAAAAGGAATCTATGAAACAACGGATTGTACACAGCTCAATGCCGAGGATTTTCCGCTGTTTACCGACTTATTGGCGGTCTTACGGGAAAAGAACAAGGAAGAAACGGACGGTCTGACTTTGCGGGATATGCGGACGGCGGAGTTGTATTTGCAGAAGTTTGTAAACGGCAGATATTCGGATATTTGGAACGCGCCGTCTACGTTGAAAGTAAACGCCGACTTGATAGACTTTAACTTTCAGTCGTTGTTTGCAAACAAGAATAACACCGTAGCCAACGCGCAAATGTTGCTTGTTTTCCGTTTTATTGAGCAGGAAGTCATTAACGCAAGGGAAGCGAACAAGAGCGGGAAGAATTTGCGAACGCTTATCATCGCTGACGAGGCGCATTTGTTCATCGACGCGAAATTCCCGATTGCATTGGACTTTTTCTTTTCGATGAGTAAGCGTATCAGAAAATACAACGGCTCGTTCATTCCCGCAACGCAGAATATAGCCGATTGGAACGCGAACGAAGAACTCCGCAGCAAGACTTCGGCAATTCTTAAAAACTCGCAGTACACCTTTATATTCAAACTGTCCGCACCTGATATGAAAGACGTTTTGGACGTTTACAAAGCGGGCGACAGTTTCAATGCGGATGAGCAGAGAATGATTATCTCGGCGGTAACGGGACAGGTGTTTTTCATCGGCTCGACCGAACTTCGTACCAACGTGAAGATTACGACGGGCGAATATATCAAGAGCTTGTTTGAAGATAAAACAGGCGAAAATTACAATAAGGAGGGCAATTAAGTGGTAAAAACCAAAAGAAAAAGCATTTTACGAACGCTGTTGTGTGCCGTGTTCGCGCTGTGTTTTGCGGTAGGCTTGTCAAGTCTGTTTGCAAACGGCACGACTGCGTATGCGGCAACCACGCCGAAATATACCGTCAAGTTTAATTGGTCTACGAAAACCACAACGGGAACGGGCGGTGGAACGGGAAGCAATACGGCAAGCGGTTCAGGCGTAAGTTACAGTATGCAAACAGGACAATATAGTTTTGTGGACTATTCGGTAACGCTTTACGGCAGCTCGTCGTCGGGAACGGGAACGTTTGAAAGCGGCAGTTATATCGGCTCGAACTCGGTCAACGTCATTATAAATTCTTCTGTAAAAATCCCAACAACCATTTCGGGTAACGGAACTACGGTAGCAAAAGGAAACAATAATTCGTTTTCGCTTTCTAACCTTGCAGACGGTACATATACGGTAACTTCGAGTTTTAGCGCAGGATGGGCAACAAGCCCGCGTTCGGGTATCGGCAAATCATATTCGTTCACGTTTCAGTTCAAGGTAGATAGCACCGCGCCTACAATGAATAACGTTTCGACTTCGTCTACGGGTAAATACACGAACTCGTCTACATACGTTTCGGCTTCCGATTCGATGAGCGGCGTGGAGTGTATTTATATGAAAACGCCTGGCAACAGCAGTTACGGTAATATGGGTACGTCTACTACGGTATCTTCGTCAGGGATGAACGGTTTGTATTCTTTCTATGCAAAAGATAAGGCGGGCAATACTTCAAGAACATATTTTCTGTATCTCGATACCGTAAAACCCACGGGAAAGATTAAGAACAGTAACGGTACGGAAATTACGGGAAGTTACACGAATCAGACGTTTTCCTATTCGGCAACGGACAGCGGGAGCGGAATCAGTTACTTACAATATAAAAAGCCGGGCAGTTCGTCTTGGTTGACCTATACGTCGGGAACAAGTATTTCCGCAAGCGCGGCAAGCGGAACGTATCAGTTCAGAGCTGTAGATAAAGCGGGTAACATTTCCGCGACGAAAAGCATTACGATTGATTCTTCAAAGCCGACAATGACTTTATATTCGGGAGATGTTTCGGTATCGAACGGATTCAAAAGCATAGCAAACTATATCAAGGCAACGGCGACGGACAGCGGAAGCGGCGTGAAAACGATTTATGTAAAGAAACCCGGCGCGTCGAGTTATACCGAATACGCAAGCGGAACGCAACTGACGGCAGACGGCGCGTATTCGTTCTATTGCGTGGATAACGCGGGGAACGCTTCGCAAACCTATACGATTTCGATGGATCACACAAGACCTACGATTACAAGTTCGGTCGGCGGGTTCGGGAAAACGTTGAAAGACGGGTTTACAGTAACCGCTTCGGATAATTACAGCGGCGTAACGCTGTATTACAAAACGCCGAACAGCGCTTCGTTTGTGGCAAGCACAACTTCAAGCGTCGTCTTTTCCAAAACGGCGGTAAACGGCACTTACGTGTTTTATGCGGTGGACGGTTTTCGCAACAGGAGCGATACTTGTTATATGTATATGAGTATCGACGCGCCCGAAGCAACGATAGTAAGGTCGGACAACAGTCATAAAGTTTGCGTGATTTGGACGGCAAGTAACTGCTATGCAACGTTGAACGGGAAAAGTTATACAAGCGGAACTTGGATTGAACAGGAAGGCGAGTATACATTCGTCATCACGAACGACGCCAACCGTTCTTCAACGTATAAATTCACGGTAGATCACTACTATGCAAGGTATTCTATGGTTGCTCCGACCTGTACGCAAAAGGGTTATACAATATATAAATGCACGGGCTGCGGCGACAGTTATAACGGAGATTATACCGAAGCCAAAGGACACGACTACGAAAGTAAAATCGTAAAACCGACTTGTACTGCGCAGGGCTATACGAGGTTCACTTGTAAGACCTGCGGCAATACCTATACGGATAACTTTGTCGAAGCCGAAGGACATCGATACGGCGAGTGGACAACCGTAAAAGAGCCTACCTGCGTAGACTTGGGAAAAGACGAGAGAACGTGTTTGGTATGTTCTTACGTTGACGAAAAGGATATAGACGCGCTCGGTCATAGTTATAAAGACATCGTTGTAGATCCGTCCTGTACGGAACGCGGAAATACTATCCACGAGTGCGAAAGGTGCGGTCATACCTATACGGACTCTTACACAGACGCAACGGGACACGATTTCGGAGAATGGACAAGTCTGACAAAACCGACTTGTACGGCGAGCGGCGTAGAGCAAAGGAAATGCACGAGCTGTCCGCAGACCGAAACGAAAATCGTAAGCCCGCTCGGTCATAATTATAAGGCGGAAGTTGTAGAACCGACTTGTTTGGAACAAGGCTACACAACGCATATTTGTTCGCGTTGTGGGACGGGATATAACGATACGTTCGTGCCGCCGCTCGGACACGACTATGAGGAAATCGAAGTTGCGCCGACCTGCACGGAAGAAGGTTATCGCGGAAAGAAATGCCGCCGTTGCGAAGATTGCGTAAAGACGGAAATTCTGAAAGCGATCGGACATAAATTCACCGATTCCTATTTCATTGCAACTTGCGAGGACGAAGGTTATACGCTTCATACCTGCCTGTCTTGCGGAAACGAATATAAAGACAACATCGTTCCGGCAACCGGACACGATTATGAAACGGAAGTCGTGCGCGAACCGCATTGCGAAACGGAAGGCGAGAGAAAATTCCATTGCACGAAGTGCGAGAAAGAGTATTATTCGGATATTCCCGCAACGGGGCATAACTACGAACTCACGGGAACGGAAGAAGTAAACGGCGAAAATATCCGTACTTACGTTTGCACGAACTGCGGAGCAATTACTACGCAGAATATGGGCGAGCAGTATGAACAGGTATCTTCGTATATCGGATATTTGTTCGGTCAATATCAGCCCTATATGTGGTGGGTGCTATTAGCGACCGCAGGCGTATGGAGTTTCGTGATGGGCGTATTCTTTGCGATTGCGCAGAAGAACGAAGATAAAGAAAAGGCAAGAAAAATGATTAAAAATTACGTCATCGGACTTGTCGTCATCTTTGCAATTCTCGTTGCTTGTCCGTATCTTGTAAAAGGGATCGCGGCATTGATTGCGGGGTAAAAAGACAAGGTTTTACAAAAAATTCAATTTCAGGGCGAGAAATCGGCTTGACAACACACTCAACTTGTGATATTATTATAGTGCAAATAAAAAGAATATTGCACGCATAAAATATCATAAGGAGGTGCGCAACAATGACTGTTATGCAATATATAGACGAATTTGTTCGGAAAGCGGAATTGAGAGTTCCATTGTATACGAACGAGATTTACGAGTATGTAAAAACAAAGTTACCCGACACGGATAAAGCAACGTTTAATATGACTTTGCAACGTTATGAAAAGCGTAATCCCGACTTTGTGCGTTACCAGAAAGGTGTTTACTACAAAACGGTGCATACGCCTTTCGGCGTTGCGGGAATCGACACAACCGAGCTTATTAAAAGAACGTATCTTGTAAACGGCGATGAGGTAATCGGATACGAGTCCGGACCGTCTTATATGAATAAGATAGGGCTTACGACGCAAATGCCGAATATGACTTATATAGTAACCACGCGAACGAGATATACGACGGAAGATAAAAAAGACGGAATCTATCTTATAAAACCCGTTATTCAGATCAATCGGGATAATTACAGATATTTGCAACTACTTGATATGCTTGACAATAAGATGAAAGTCAAAATCGAAGCGGATAACTACCGAGAGATTTTAAGAAAACAAATCTGCACGTTCGGTTTGAGTTTTGAACGGCTTATAGGGTACGCGAAGTATTACAATAACAATAATGTGTATGCGGGGCTTTCGGAGCTTGCGAGAGGAGTAAACTGATATGAAGTTACATTTAGATAAAGCGGCATTTCAACTTGTAGTGGACGATATATCGAAGAAATGTTCCGTTCGACGCGACGTTTTGGAAAAAGATTATTACGTTACGCTTTTACTGAAAGAGTTGTCGGAAAAGGAACATCAGGCGTATGCTTATTTTAAGGGCGGCACAGCACTTTATAAAGCATTGAAATCTATTCGCAGGTTTTCGGAAGATATAGACATTACGGTGTATATCGAAGATTGTCCTACGGCAAGTCAGGCGAAAAAGCGACTTGAAAATGCCACGCTGAAATTCAGTTGCCTTGAAAAAGGGGAAACACTTGAAAATCATCGCGGAAGCATTACTTGCGAGTATCTTTACGAGTCGATGTATGCGCTTGATAAAGACGACGCGTTACAACGCTTCGGCAAAGTGAAAATAGAAGCCACGAGCTTTACAGTAAGCGAGCCGACCGACAGAATAACGATTGCGCCGCACCTTTATGAGCTTGCAAGCGAAGAACAGCAAAAGATAATGCGTGAAGTGTATAGCGTAGAACCGTTTGAAATCGAAACGATTTCGCTTGAAAGAATTTTTATCGACAAGGTGTTTGCCGCGCAGTTTTACTTTGAACGGAAAGATTACAGCGACGTTGCAAAGCACGTTTACGATTTAACCGTGCTTCTCGATAACGAACAGATCAGAGCGTTCCTGAATGACGAAAAACGCGTTCTTAAAGTAATAGGGTATAAACGCAAAGAGGAATTGAACCGCAAAGGCGGCGTTGCCGCAGATATGCAAATAGCAAACTTCGATTATTTCCGAGGACTTGACGGGAACAAAGAGTTTGAAATCGCGTTCGATGAAATGCAACGGATTTATGTATTCAACGAGCAAGACAAATTAAGCAAGGAAACTGTTTCAGCCGCTATTTCCAAGTTGCGAGAGATTATGGATATAGAGTGGGACAGAAAATGACAAATAAATAATTAAGGAATAAGGAACGTTCTTCGGAGCGTTCCTTTTCTATACCGAAAATGTACAAAAACTATGTAAATACCTATAGTTTTAGTGTAAAATCGGTTTTACGGACAGATTCTGAAAATAATTTATGAAAAGTAATCAAAACAGCTTGACAATATCGTGCTATCACGATATAATAAAGACGAAGAAACCAAAGGAGGTGCTTTTATGAACGTAGAAGCGGTAATCAAAAAGGCTGAGTCGGACGAAGGTTTGACGGTAAAGGAGATTAAGGTTTATCAGAAGGCGGTAAAGCCTGTAAAACACGTTTACGGGAAATACGGCACTCTCGCTAAACGGTATTTGGAGGATAAAGGAATCGATTGGACGATAGCGAATCTTCCCGAATACCTGCACGGCGTAGACAGAGCCGCCGATGAACTGTACGAAACGATGTACGAAAAGTTCTCGAAAGAAGAGCGTTTCAAAAAGTCGGCGGACTTTATGGAAAATCTGAAACGGGAAACGGAAATGCAACGGCTTATCGAAGAAGAAATCTTAAACGAAATCGTTTACGTCAAATAAGGAGGCAGAATATGAAAGCGTTAAAAGTTACGGGAAAGGTTATAGGCACTATCGGAAGATACACGCTTGCGGGCGCGCTCATTTTAGGGCATTTTATAATGAGCATTATAGGTGCGTTGATTTGTGCAATCACTTCGCAGGGGTGAGCGTTGATGGAAAGAGTTGCAATTTATGATCGCAGTTGTATCGGTGACGTATCGATAACGGTCGAACGGTTGAAATCTTTTGCGGAACAAAACGGTTTGACCGTAACGGAAGTCTACAAAGATGAAAAATATAGCGGATTGAATGAAAATCGTCTCGCTTATCGCAAAATGTTGTCGGATGCAAAACTCGGAAAGTATGATATAATACTTGTAAGAGATTTTTCAAGGATTTCAAGAAGTGTTTTTACTTTATTGAAAGTCAAAAAAGCATTGGAGAATATGGGTATAAAAATATACGATTGCGGGTATGCCGCACAAGCGAGGTAGGACGATGATACAACGATTGACACCAAAACAACGTGCAAGACGAAAATATGAAGTCGCTCACAAGGAAGAACGTGAACAGGCGACGAAACAGTTTAATACAAGACTTCCGAGTGACGAGTATGAGGAAATCGTCACATTTCTTAAAAAGCACGGGATTCCGAAAGTTGACTTAATCCGCATAGGATACGGAACGCTTTTGGAAAACTACAAAGAGATCAAACAAAAATAACTGATTAGCTGTAAAGGCATAATCACGGATAACGAATCAATGAATAATTGATGGAGCGTAATCGTGGTTATGCCGATACGACAACTTAATATTTTTTACGCTTCATCGCAAGGAGGAAACAACGATAAGCGTAGAAAATAATAAGAAAAGAAGTTACACGGTAAAAATCGACAATACGATTTTTATTGTGGAAACGGAAGAATCGGAAGCGGCGCACGAAACCGCAGAGCATAAAATCAAGAAATTGATAGAAGCGGGAATAGACAGTTTGGTGGACGAAGAACGCCGTCGATTAAATAATCAAAAGGCTACATTTGAGGGCTGATTTTTCAGAAGGAGTATTAAATGAGAAATCAGTCAACAATCAACAAAATACCATTTGCAGAAGGTGATGAAACCGCACTTTACACTCGTTTGAGTAGAGATGACGAGTTGACGGGCGAATCGAACAGTATAAAAAATCAAAGAGAATTACTCTTGCAATATGCGAAAAGCAAAGGCTATGCAAACGTTCAGGTTTATGTGGACGACGGATATTCGGGAACAAATTTTGTTGAGGTAAGATAACGATACCTTTTTTGCAGAGGGTGTTATCTTACCTCTTTTTGATGTATGTTAGATAGCATAACTCTTTACGTCGGCTCCTATCTGTCTGAAATAGGAGATACTTTCAGTAGGCTTGTCGCCTGTATCAACTCTGCCGACAAAGCTATAAAAGATTTCGATTTTGCGGGTGTTCGTTTCCTTATCCAGTTCGTGAATAAGAATACGGTCAATAAATTCATGGACGTTTTCGTAGGTCAGTTCTTCAATCGCTGTGTATCTGCGTACCAGTGCGACAAACCTTTTTACGTCCGCGCTGCGCTCGGTGGCGTTGTCGATTTCCTGTGACAGCTCCGCAATCCTCCGGGTCAGCGTCTTTTTTTCTTCATCATAGCCGGAAGTCAGAAAAGCAAATTGTTCATCTGAAAGTTTCCCTAAAGCGTTGTCCTCGTAGAGCTTGCGGAATAAGATGTTCAGCTCGTTAATACGGTTCTGCGCCTTGTCAAGTTCTTTCCGCTGCTGTGTCAGCGTCTTTTGTACTGCCTTTGCGCTGCACTCGTTGGCGGTTTCGATAAACTCCTGTTCATGCTCTTTCACATAAGACGTTACTCGCTGCAAGTCTGCAAGGACAAGTTCTTTCAATACGCTTTTGCGGATATAATGCGTAGTGCAGAGCATATCATTTCTTGCCCGGTTGCGGTAGTTGCCGCAAGTGTAGGCGTGTTTCCGTTCAAGCGTCCCGGCTCCGCGTACTGCATACATTTTGTAGCCGCAGTCCCCACAAAAGAGCAGCCCGGAAAACAGGTCAATTTCATCAACCTTTGTCGGGCGTTGCCGGGTGGCAATCCGCTTCTGTGCAAGTTCAAAGGTTTCTTCATCAATCAAAGGTTCGTGAGTGTTGGGGAAGAAATACCTTTTTTCCTCCGGGTTCTTTTTCGTCTTTTTCGACTTATAAGATACCTTGTAGGTTTTCCCGGTTATGGTATGCCCTAAATACTCTTTCCTTGTCAGAATGTCGTACAGTGTCTTATCCGGCCAGTTGTACCATGCGTTGAGCTGTGGGCGGGGGTGGCGTTTGCTCCCTGTCCTGCGGTAGCGCAGTTCCCCGACGGTCAATATCTCATTGTCCCGCAGCCAGTTCTGGATTTCACACATACGGTCGCCCCGTACATACATTGCAAAAATCTGTTTTACGACGTGTGCCGTTTCCGGGTCGGGTATCAGATGATTGCGGTTATCCGGGTCGATAAGGTAGCCGTAAGGAGCTTCGCCGTTGACGCGCTCGCCTTTCTGTGCCTTTGCCTGTTTGACAGCCCGGATTTTCTTTGAGGTGTCGCGGGCGTAAAACTCGTTGAACCAGTTCCGCAGAGGGGTAAACTCGTTATCTTCCCTCGCTGTGTCTACACCGTCGTTAATGGCAATGTAGCGCACTTCGTATTCGGGGAAAACAATCTCTATCAGTTCGCCGGTTTTCAGATAATTACGTCCCAGACGGGAAAGGTCTTTTGTTATGACGGTCGCCACGTTCCCGGCTTCAACCTCATGCAGCATGGCTTGAAGCCCCTCACGCTCAAAGCTCACGCCGGAAAATCCGTCGTCTACAAAAAAGCGTGTGTTGAAAAAGTGGTGTTCGTCAGCATACTTTTGTAAAATCAGTTTTTGGTTCTGTATGCTTTCGCTTTCCCCGGCTTGCATATCTTCCTGGCTCAATCTGCAATATAAAGCGGTAATCTTGTCTGTCTGTAACATTTTGTCCTCCTTTCCGACGACAGACAAGCATGGTATTTGTACTGTCTATATTATACCACATACCGCTGCCTGTGTCATGTATAAAATGTGAAGAAACGCCCTATTTCCGGGCGTTTGCGGGGTTCAGCTCCATGTCCTTGCGAATGAGCTTCTTTATCTTTTTATCCAGTGTGTCCGTTGCGCGTTCACTTGCGGACGAACATACAAGGTAAGTAACTTTTCCGATTTTATGCTCCGTTGTGGTAACGGGCGTCTGGTTTTGCGTCAAAGAAAATCCCCCTTTCTTTCGCAAACATATAATACAGTCTATGAATAGCAGCAAGTCCACTATTCAAGAAAACAAAGGCTTTAATCGGACGGTTATTAGCATAACCTCATGGGAATTTCACCCCGGCATGGTTCTCATGCAGCCCTACCCATTGCCTGCGACGCTCTTAACGCTCGGACTGTGGCTGTAAGGAAGTATCATTGTATATTTTGCGTGTCGTCGCCCGCAAGCCGCTACACTTGCTTTCCGGCGCGGTGTTGGTCGCTCGGCTGTCCGGGCGGGGATAACCTCACCCGGATAGCGTCATGGCGCACCCACCGTATGGCTCGGCGCAAAAGGAACGTATCCGATTTGCCCTATGCTGCGCCGCCGTTATCTTGCGCCGCTTTCTTTGTCAAGGTTCAGAATGGCTTTGCTGCCGCGTCAGCAGCGGAACGGAAAAGGGGGAGAGAGAAAGCGTCCCGCCGCTGCGGTTTATTCCTCTGCCTTAAAGGTGAGGACAGCCATCATCAGTTTTGCTTGCAGCCGTTCCCGAATGTCGTGGTCTACGCCAAAATAGACGTTCCCGCGCTCGTCGTACAGCTTCCGCATGGAGAGGCGGGCTATGTAGCCGCTGAAATGCTGCAAGACAATCTTCATAGCGTCCGGGTCGCCCTTTGTCGCTGCCAAAATGACAGGATAGGGAACAAGGGCTTTTTCCGGGTAGCCGGGTTCGTTACCATTCGTCCCATTCATCAGCATTTTCCTCCAGATATTTTTTTAGCAGCTCAAAAGAGCTTGTCCGCCTGTACTGTATCGTGCTTCTCGACGTATCGAACAGCTCCGCAATCTCGGTGTCGTTCATTCCCTCGAAATAGTACAGGAGTACGGCTTTGCGCTTTTCTTCCGGCAAAGTACGGATTGCTTCAAGAAGCAGCTTCGGCGTGATTTTCTTCCCGGCTCTTTCAAAGGCGATTTCCCCTTTGAAATATTCATCAAAGGTATGAAGCTGCCGCGCTTCTTCTAAGGTCAAGTCGGAAAAGGTAATCTCCCTTGCCTTATGCCTGTGCAGCTCTTTGTGAGCGTCACACGCTTCATTGTGCAGTACCGTATTACAAAACTTCTGGAAAGCGCACTGTTTTATAAACTCCCTGCGATTAGGTTCCACATTCTCACCCCCTTTCTCGTTGGAAAGTTGGTGGTGCTTCCCCCTTTTCGCGGGGCAATACTGCCTTTTGAAAAAAACGCCGAAGATTTTCGGATTTTTTTCAAAAAATTTTTTGAGCAGCAAAATACGCCTGTCCGAAAAGCCCGGACAGACGTATAGGTATTGTAAGCGGTATTCAGATGATTAGACAGTTCATATTGATAGACGTAGTTTTCCCCGGCGGTGGTCGGGCTTTTTTTGATGTGTCAATGACCGTCGGATTTTGTCGATATGGTATGTGCTTCATGGCGGCTACCTCCTTTTAGCCGCCGCTTTTAACAGTGATACCGCGTCATTTCATTAGAAGATAAAAAGAAACGGCGGCTTTGGTTTTTCAAAGCTGCTGCGGAAATCAAAGAACGACAAGCAACAGTTCTGATTTTGCTCCAATATGGTTATTGGGGGCACAAATTAAATCAAAAAAGAGCCGATAACAGCAGTATTTCAAACTGCATATTATCGGCTCTGCGTCTGTGCGTCTGGCTCTTTTAATTAAATTATTTTTGTTGTTTTTTGGCTTTATTATATGTATTAGCTAACTGTCCACAAGCTGCTTTAATCTCTCTACCATGAGAAACTCTCATGGTAACTTCAAGTCCTGTTTGCTCTAATTGATGTTTGAACGCAACCATTTCTTGTTTTTGTGGTGCTCTAATTTTTGAATTACTCGTCGGGTTGTATTGCAGCACGTTAATCATAACATTTTTGCCCTTAAACCATTTTGCAAGTTGCCTTATATCTGAGGAACGGTCATTTATACCTGGTAAAAGCAAATACGCAAATACCACTTTTCGATTATGCCTTTGTGAATAGGACAATGCTTGCTTAACAACATCTTCAATAGCGTACATGTGCATATGAGGAATGATGCAGTTTCTCGCAGCCTGTGTTGCTGCATGTAAAGATATTGTCAACTGAATTTTTAGATGTTCTTCGCGCAATTTTTTTAATTGATTAACTGGACCAACTGTTGATACGGTAATGCCGTCGGTTGGAAAGTTAAGTCCATTTCTATCTCGAAGAATATGGATTGCTGCAATCAAGTTGTCGTAATTGAATAAAGGTTCTCCCATTCCCATAAAAACGATACGATTTACTTTTTGACGTATCAATATGACCTGTTGCACAATTTCAGATGGTGTTAGATTACGAACGAAACCATTGCGTCCGGACTCACAAAAAATACAGCCAACAGAACAACCAACTTGCGTACTTACGCAAACAGTCCCACCATCTCGCCGTTTAATAAAAACCGTTTCGATATACCTGTTGTCTTTCAATTCATAAACATACTTTTCAGTATCGCTACTTTTATAGACTTTTTTTGTTGATATTGATAGATTTTTTTTGTGAAATGGCTGTTTATACAATTCCGCATATAAGGCTCTTGCTTTATCCTCTCCAATTACTTCCGACATTTCTTTGTAAGTAAATCCGTATGGGTCATTCAATATTTCCGTAAGTGTACTTTTAGGTAAGTGTTTCATTTAATATCCTTCCTTTTGTTTTTCAGAGTTTTTGATTATGATTTCTAATTTTTCAACATCAATGATATGTGTTAATTTACATTTAGGGCAGAAAAGAGGAAAATTTCTTAATACCGTATTATAAAATACTTGAACCCTCGTCTTTCCGTTACAAATTGGACATTTTATCCAATATTTTTCAAGCATAATATTTCTCCTTTTGTGCAAAAAAATACAGGTCAATTCTCAACATGAGCATTGACCTGCATTTATACATATAACACTACAACAAAATTAAGGCATAGTTTTTATACTATGTCTATACATCGTTAGTTTTGTTGTATAGCATACGCAAAATAAGCATGACAAAAAAGCCCATATTGAAAATGGGAAAAATCTTTTTTGATTTCAATGCTTATCGAATACGCATGCTATGTAACATAAACATTTCCCCCTTTTAATAATACTATACAAAAAAAGCGGCTAATTGTCAACATATACATATGAATTATTTTGGCTAACTGATTGAATTGTGTAGACATATCCAAGAAGAAAGGGGAACAGTAAAATGTAACAGGGTGAATAACTATGGCAAAAAGACCAGTACCGAAATACGATTTCAAGGCTTTTGGGGCAGCGATAAAGGCGGCGCGGACAGGGCGCAAGGAGAGCCGCAAGAAAGTGAGCGACGAAATGTTTATCTCGCCGCGCTACCTTGCGAACATTGAGAACAAGGGGCAGCACCCAAGTTTACAGATTTTCTTTGAGCTTATGCTCCGCTACAATATATCCGTAGACCAGTTTCTTTTGGAAACGCCGCCAGAGAAGAACACGCAGCGGCGGCAGCTTGACGCGCTTCTTGACGGTATGAGCGATACAGGCATACGGATTGTGAGCGCAACGGCAAAGGAGATAGCGGAAGTCGAAACAGAGGGCAGATAAGAAGTGTCCGTCAGAATTGAATAAGGTTTAGAGAGCGTTGTAATCTTTTTTTGAGGATTGCAGCGTTTTTCTTTTGCGGAAGTTTGGCAAAACCGGGCATAGCTCCGTAGTAAGGCATAAGGGATAAAAACATTCGTAGCAAGCATAGGAAGCGGGTACCCACTTCCGTATTTTCCCCTCCCGCGCTGCGGCGCGTCGGTTGAAAATTGCTTGTTGGGAAGTGTCCCAAACCCTCGGAACGGAAAGGAAAGGAGCGAATACATGAACGGACGCAAAAGAACGGTGCAAATCAAATTCAGAGTGACGGAAGCGGAACGGGATTTAATACTGGAAAAAATGAAGCTCGTACCCACCCGGAACATGGCGGCATATCTGCGGAAGATTGCCATTGACGGGTATATCATTCAGATAGACCATGCCGATATAAAGGCAATGACCGCAGAGATACAGAAAATCGGTGTCAACGTCAACCAGATAGCACGCCGCGTAAACGCGACGGGGAACGCATACCAAGAGGACATAGAGGAAATAAAGGGGGTGCTTGCGGAGATATGGCGGTTACAAAGATTAAGCCTATTAAAAGCACTCTAAGCAAAGCCCTTGACTATATCGAAAACCCGGACAAGACGGACGGAAAAATGCTTGTGTCCTCTTTCGGCTGCTCCTATGAAACGGCAGATATTGAATTTGAATATACCTTGTCCCAAGCACTCCAAAAGGGGAACAATTTAGCCTTTCATCTGATACAGTCCTTTGAGCCGGGGGAAGTCGATTATCAGAAAGCCCATGAAATCGGAAAGCAGCTTGCCGACGCGGTAACAAAGGGGCAGCATGAATATGTACTCACGACGCACATTGACAAAGGACACGTCCACAATCACATTATTTTCTGCGCCGTAAATTTCGTAGACCACCGCAAATATAATTCCAACAAAAGGAGCTATTACGGCATACGGAACATGAGCGACAAGCTGTGTCGGGAAAATGGCTTGTCCGTCGTCGTTCCCGGCAAGGGCAGCAAGGGAAAGAGCTATGCGGAGTACCAGGCAGAAAAGACGGGTACAAGTTGGAAAGGCAAGCTAAAGATTGCCGTTGACGCGCTTATCCCCCAAGTTTCCAGTTTTGAGGAATTGTTGCAGCGGTTACAGGCGGCGGGCTATGAGATAAAGCCGGGGAAATATGTGTCATGCCGCGCCCCCGGACAGGAACGCTTCACCCGTCTTAAAACCCTCGGCGCGGATTATACAGAGGAAGCCATAAGGGAACGGATAGCGGGCAGACGGGCAAAGGCGGCGAAAGCCCCCAGAGAGCAGCGCGGCGTTTCGCTGCTTATCGACATTGAGAACAGTATCAAGGCGGCGCAGAGTAAGGGCTATGAACAGTGGGCGAAAATCCACAATCTGAAACAGGCAGCAAAGACCATGAATTTCTTGACGGAACATAAGATTGAACAGTACGCGGATTTAGTCAGCCGGATTGAAGAAATGGCAGCGGAAAGCGGACAGGCGGCAGACGCATTGAAGGACGCGGAAAAGCGGCTTGCGGACATGGCGGTGCTTATCAAGAATGTTTCCACCTACCAAAAGACAAAGCCCGTCTATGACGCATACCGCAAGGCAAGGAACAGGGAGAAGTACCGCGCCGGACAGGAACAGGCGATTATCCTACATGAAGCCGCCGCAAGGTCGCTGAAAGCGGCGGGCATTGCAAAGCTCCCGAACCTTGCCGCGCTGCAATCGGAATATGAAGCCCTCCAAGCGCAGAAAGAAGCCCTTTATGCCGACTATGGGAAGCTGAAAAAGAAAGTCCGGGAATACGATATTATCAAGCAGAACATTGACAGCATTTTACAGGCAGACAGGCAGCCGGAACGGGAAAAGGGAACAGAGCGCGGATAAGGATAGCAAAATCCCCGCCGCTGTGCTATGATAGGGCTATCAAAAAGCAGAGGAGCGTTGAGCATGGAAAACCAGAAAATGCCGGAATATGAAACCATACGCGCCGCCGTTGCCGGGGAAAAATGGGCGGTGGAGAAAGTCGTGGAGTGCTACAAGGACGAAATCGACAGGCTATCGACGGTAGCGGTCAGACAGCCGGACGGAAGCACGAAACAGGAAATCAACGAAGATATGCGCCAGTCCATCACAAAGAAGCTGATAGAAGCCCTCCCGCAGTTCCCGCTTGAAGAAATGGAAAAGGGAAATGTCAGATAGGCAAAAAAAGAACAGGGCGCGGAAGCCAGTATATGACTTCCGCGCCCTGTCTTTTTATGGGTGCTGTTTTCGTGAATGTTACGCAGTAGAACGCCATTTTTGGGGGTAAAGGTATAAAGTATCGCCTATCCGATTTTCACGCCCGGAAAGCCCTGTAAATCAAGGGATTTTCCGCGCCTACTGCGTAACAGGGGCGCGTCTTTTCCTCATGCGCTCGGCGGCTTGTCTGCGGGTGATACGTTTCCGGCAGACGGGGCAGTATTTGACACTGTTAGAGGTTGACGCAAAGAACGCGCCGCACTCGGTACATTTCTTCTTATCCCCTGTCTGGTAAAGCTCCGCATAAAGCAGCCTGTCGGCGGGAAGCACCGCAACCCGGAACCACTTGCAGAGAAGCGAATAGGAAATGAGCTGCGGACATACGCACTCGTCCCCGTCGTCCAGTAAGATACAGTTCCCGTTATCATAATTGCAGCACGTCCGGCGCACAAGGGCGTTGACTTTCCGGCTCTGGGGCGGCGTCAGCCGCTTAACCCCGTTCATACTTCATCAGCGGCGTAAATGGGAAGCTCTGCAAATTCCGCTTCGGTCAAAGCGTCCACTTTGGAAAGGGTGCGCTTTGCAAGCTCCCGCATATCCGCGTCCATGTAGGGCAGCGCGGCGTTGACATTCTCAATCAAAGCCCGCTTGCCGCCCTCGTTGTAAATGCTCAAAAGGTTTGTTTCTTCAACAGTCAGTCTAATCATGCTCATACCTCCATATCGTGATTTTTTGTTTTTGCCGCCGCCTTTTTCGGGGCGGTCTTTGCCTTGTCTGCTTTAAGCTGCGCCCGGATAGAGGGGCGGGGCTTCCTTATCTCCCTGTCCCGGTTCTCCCCCTTGTCAATCAGCGCATACGTCCCATGTCTGCCCTCGATTTTGGAAAAGGAAAGGGTCTTGTAGGGCAGCATGGAGAAAAGGCGGTCAGTGTCCTTTGTGGCTGCAAGCCGCATGAACGCCGGGGAAAGCTCTGCCATGAAATGGGTCTTGTTCGGGCTGTTCGGCTCGTAATGCCGCTTCATTTCCCGCACAATGCGCCGCGCTTCCGTTTCAATCAGCCCGTCCCGCAAAGCGGCAATATGCGCCTTGAAATCCCCCGGCGAAAGCTGCTCCCGGCTGCGCCGTTCTTCCTGTAAGAGCGATTGCAGCGCGTCCGGGTCGTTGGGTACGGCTTCAAAGCGTTCAAATTTCCCAAGCTGCGGGTCTGGGGTTCCGTCAAAATATCTCCCGGCTTCCTGTACCCTTTCCCCATGCTCATAAATCAGCTTCACCGTATCGGCGGGCAGCTCCTTTTCCTTGACGCGCTCATAATGTTTAGAGTAGTCCAGTTCGTACAGATTGCCCTTGATTTTCCCGCGCTCCTTTCCCGTCAGCTCGATTGCATAGGCAAGAACGCGGTCGCTTGTCTGCTCCATGTAGAAACGCCATGTGTTGTGGGGCGCGGTGTCTTTGAGGAAAACGTCGCGCTCCCGGAAACAGTGCGTCCCGGACGGGCGGCAGAACCACAAAAGTGTTTTGTCCTCCCTGTGGGGGCTTGCCGCCGCCTTTGCGATAATCTCTTTGTCAATGTCTAAGTCGCTCTGGTAAAAGCCTGTGTTCTGCTTCATAATCGCTTCAAGGGAAGCAAACAAATCCATGTTTTCAAATTTGCTCTGTTCCGGCATGGGTCAGCTCCTTTCCAAGTCCTGTGACTTCTGCTTTGCGTTTTTCTTCTGTGCCTTTTCCTTGTCGGCTCTAAGCTGCGCCCGGATAGAGGGTTTCTTTTCCGGCTTCGCTCCCTTGCCGCGCTCCTTGTCGGCTTTGACAGCGTTAGCCAGGTCAACAAGGGAAATCTGCTCGCCCGCCTTTACCTTTGCTTCCAGTTCGTCAACGGTGGGGGTGTTGTTGATGATACCGTCAATCATGTTCCCGTTCTGCTCTGTGGTCTGCTCGGCGGTTTTCAAGGGATTGTCCCGCTGCGCCTGTTCTGCGGCAACGGCAAACGCCCGCGTCCCATTCCCCATAATCAGATACTTTCCGTCGTCCGACTGGTGGTGAAAGCCATATCCGGCGGCTTCTATCTGCTCCCGGCTCATGGCGGTCACATGGAAAGTCCCCCTCGGTGTCTTGACAGTTTCGCCCGTTTCCAAGTCGTCCGGGGTAAGCTGCTTTTGCTCCTGTAAAAACTCCGGCACTTCCCGAAAACCTACACTGTCAACGAAATGCGCCGCGTCCTGTCCGTCCTGATGAAGCACTACCACGTCGGAAACGGAAAGGCTGTGTCCCTTAAAATCTTTGGGGTGGTCGATATTGAAACAGGTGTAAATATCTTCAAGGGAAGTTTCCGGCGCAAGGGGCGCGGAATAGACAAGCTCATAGTTCGCCCTGTCAACCACATTTCCCGCCGCCTGCAGGCGGTCGTATGGCTCAAAGCGGAAATCCCTTGTTTCGTCCCCGCCCTTTATCTGGTAAATGGAAAAGGTGTCTTTGTCCTGTCCGGCGGTCTGCGCCGTTTCCTGTGCCTTTGCGTAAAGCTGCTTCACGTCGCCCTCGGTCAGCTCGCCGCTTTTGAGCTGCCCCATAAGCTCGCGGCATTTCTCCGGCGTTCCCGTATAAAGCACGTCGCCCATTTTCGCCCGCCCGTTCTCCTGTGTCACATAGGCTTGCAAGAGGTAGCTGTTTTCCCGGCTGTCGCTGTAAGGGTTCCGGCGCACTCTGTAAATCGTTTCCGGGGTAAAGGCTTCTTTCGGGGCTGCGCCCGCTTTTTCCTGTGCGCCGGATTTTCCCGGTGCGGCTGCTTCCGGATCCGGCTTCTCCGGCGCGGCTTCCTGTCCCTCTCTGGTGGGCTGCTCCTGTCCGGCGGTCTGCTCCTTGTCCTGTGCCTTTTGCAGCTCCGCTAAGTTCTCGTCTATGGAATTGATAATCTCGGCGGCTGCGCTGCGTATCGTTTCAAGGGAGCTTTTCAGCTCGGACAGCTCCCGCCCGCTGCTCCACCCGGCGACATAGCCGAAAGAGTAGTCCGACGTGTCAAGCCCGTAATGTTGGCAGACAGTATAGGCGACGCTTTCCGCTTCGACTTCGCGGGTGCGGCGGTCAACGTGGGGCTGCTGCTCGTCCTTTGGCGCGTTGAGGTCAATGTCGTGCAGCTTCGCATGGGCGATTTCGTGAATAGCGGTCTTTAAGGTCTGTAATTCGCTCATGCCCTCGTTGATAGCAATGCGCTTGTCCTCCAAGTGGTAGTAGCCATGAGAGCCGCCCTCGATATTCTCAAAGGCGATAGGAACGGGGGAAGTCTTTTCAAGGGCTGCGAAAAAATCCTTGTAGCGGTCAACGTCGCCTGTCAGCTCGTCAACCGCAATGTCCGGCAGCTCCTTTCCCTCGGTCTGGGAAACGTCAAAGACGGATACCACCTTGTAGGCGGGTATGGTGACTTCCTTTTCCTCGGTGACGGGCTTCCCGTCCTTGCCGATAACGGGCTTCTGCGTGTGCGGGTCGATTTTCTGCATTTCCTGTTTGATTTTATAGGGTGACGGAGCAATGATTTTAATTCCCTTTTGCCCTTTCATCACGTTTCGTTCAAAGTTGTTCTTCCAAGCGGAAAAGCCCGCCACAAGGGAAGCGTCCGGCTTCTGCATGGCGATAAGGACGGTGTTTCGGAAGCTGTAATTATGGAATTTTGACATGACTTTCAGATATTCCCGGTAACGCTCGCTGTCAAAGAGTTCCGCAATACCCTGTTCCAGACGGTCGGTAATCTCTTTGAGCTTTTCGGCGGGCTTCTCGCTCGTCAGCACGATAGGGATAACCGGGCGCGGCTCCTGTGGCTGCTCTGCGGTCTGCGCCGTTCTCTGCCCCGGCGCGGCTGCGTCCATTTCTACCTTTGACGGGTCGGGTCTTTCCGGCTGCGGGGGCTGCGGCGTTACCCGGTATTCCTCCGGCACGTCGCGCCCGTCGTACCATTCTGTAAAGGTGTTGCGGTTGTTGTAGATATAGCCCTTTTCGGTAAACATACCGTCGTCGTTAATGGAAGCGTCCCGCCCGTATTCCTCATACATGAAATACTTTTTCGCTTCTTCGGGAAGTTCCGGTTCTTCCAGTTCATCAACCAGATAACGCCCGTATTCTTCTTCATTGTGGACGGACGGATAAATCCAGTAGCAGTCAAGGTTCTGTGCAAGGTTGATAATGTCCTGTAAGCTGTCGGCATGGTCGCCGTATTCAATGGCTGCAATGAATTTCTCCCGGTCGTCGTCAAACTGCATTTCCAAGAGCTTCCCTAAATAGTTCAGCTCGTCGGGGTGGGAATACTCGCTTAAATGCTCCGTCAAGCCGGGGATAGTGGATTGAAATTCTGTGAAATGCCATTCCTCATAGTGCTTGAAGTCAATCCCGATACGGTCAAAGACTTCTTTCAGATGTTCGGCAGTCGTGGGGAATGTCACCCATTCGCCCGCGGGTCTGCCCTCGGTGTACTTCCCAAGATTGGAAAGATAGCCGCTTAAAATCGGTTCTGCCATTTGTTCGCTCCTTTCTTTTTCAATCATGCGGTGCATAAGCTCAAAATCCTCAATGCTCATGCTCCCGTCAAATACATAGGGGTTAAAATCCTCCCCGTCCCGGTAGGGCTTTTCGGAAAAGGGAAGCCCCGCTTCATGGGCGGCTGCCCTCGCTTCCTCGATAACCTCCGGGGGAAGCCTGTCGTCATGCGCTCCGATAAAACCGTCAATGTCGTTCATGCTGTTTTCGTAGTGGTAACGCACTCCGGCGGTCAGCTCGTCAAGGCTCATGTCCTCGCCTAAATGCCCGCAATAGTAGCCGTTTAAGATAACGGCGGCGGGGTCAATGCTTTTTATTTCCTCTAACCGGCTCCTGTCCTCCGGGTAGAGCGTATCGTCCATATCAAGATGAAAATATTCCGCGTTCCATGAACGCCCCTGTTTCCAGAACGCCACCCATGCGATACCGTCCCTAAGCTCGTCTTGATAGTCCTTTACGGTGTCCCGTAAACTTGCCATAGTGAAAAACCTCCTTTCTCTGCGGCAGCGTCATAAGCTGCATTTTTTGGCTGCATGGTCTACTACGGGTACGCCCGCATTTCTGCCAAATATTTTTGAAAATTTTTAGAGGGTGAAGCCCTCCGCAAAAGAGGGTTTGGGAAACTTCCCAACAAGCAAAATCCCCGTCCGGCGCGTCAGCGTCGCAACGGGGATTTACGGAAGTGGGTACCCGCTTCCTATGCTTGCTATTCCAGTTCTTTGTCCTTTGAAATGGTTACTTTGTAATTCACATACTTACCGCCCGTATCAGCTAAAAGCACCGTTCCGTCATAGGTTTTGCCCGTTTTTACGGAATACAGCTTTTTGACTTTTGCCTTGCCGGATTTCAAGAGTGCGGCGGCAATCTTCGGGGTAAAGACAGTTTTTCGTTCTTCAAAGAAGCGGTCATTTTTCCACATGGTAAAGCTGCACTCTTTGTTGGAACAGTAGTAGTTTTTCTTCCCCTCATAGACCGGGGATTTACAGCGGGGGCATTTTCCAAGCTCTGTTTTCTCTGTCTTGAAAAGCTCCTGTTTCTCGCCTAACACGGAAGCATAGGTTTTTACAAGCTCCTGCGCCATTGCTTCAATTCCCTGCATGAAAGCGGCAGGGTCGGCGTTGCCCTTTGCAATCTGCGTCAGATTGTTTTCCCATGCAGCCGTAAGCTGCGGAGAAGTTAAGCTGTCCGGCAGGACGCAGACAAGGCTTGTGCCGTCTTTGGTGGGAAGTAGCTGCTTGCCCTTGCGCTCCACAAAGCCGCCTTTCACTAACTTTTCAATGACAGCGGCGCGGGTGGCAGGCGTACCAAGCCCCCGGCGTTCTGCGTCCGGGTCGGTGTCCTCATTTCCGGCGCGTTCCATAGCAGAAAGTAAGGACGCTTCATTGTGGGGCTTCGGCGGCGTCGTTTCATGCTCCGAAACCGCTGCGGCAGGATTTTCAAAGGTCTGCCCCTCGGTATAATCCGGCACATCTAACGCAAGTTCGTTTTCCTCGTCGTCGCTGTCCGGCTTCTTTTTGAGGGTAGCCCGGTAAAGCCGTTCCATGTCTTTCCACCCGGCAGCGATTACCGTCTTGCCCCTTGCCGTAAATTCATGGTCGGCGCAGGAGAATACCGCAGTTACCGCTTCGTAAACGTGCGGCTCTGCGGTCGCCATGAGTAGACGCGCCCCGGTAAGGATAAGAATATTTCTTTCACTTTCCGGCAGCGTAGTAAGGTCAGTTTTTGCAAGTTCCATAGTGGGAATGATTGCATGGTGGTCTGATACCTTTTTGCTGTTCAGCACCTTTGCAAGCTCCGGCGTAAAGGAAACGCCCTCCATAAAAGGCAGCTTGCCGCAGAGAAGCGTTACAATGCTTTTTGCCGTGTCGCCCATGTCGTCAGTAAGGAAATTGCTGTCCGTTCTCGGATAGGTCAAGAGCTTCTTTTCATAAAGGGTTTGTGCAAGGTCAAGGGTCTGCTTTGCCGTGTACCCGTAAATACGGTTTGCTTCCCTTTGCAGAGAAGTAAGGTCAAAGAGCTTCGGGGGTGCAACGGTTTTCTTTTCACGGGTCAAGGAAGTACAGACAGCCGCAGACTCTTCGCAGGCCGCTTTCAGTTTGCCCGCTTCATCAGCGGCGCAGATCTTCGCGCTTGCCGCTTCTGCGCCGGGGAGCATAAGGCGCACATGGTAATATTTTTCTTTCTTGAAGTTCATAATGGCAGCGTCCCGGTCTACAAGCATTTTTAGGGTTGGGGTCTGAACGCGCCCCACGTTCAAGGTTTTTCTATACAGGCAGGAGAAAAGGCGGGTCGCGTTAATCCCGATAAGCCAGTCAGCCTTTGCCCTGCATAATGCGGAATGATAGAGGGCGGCATACCCGCGTCCGTCCTTCAGATTGTCAAAACCGCTTTTGATTGCGCCCGTTTCCATTGAGGAAATCCAAAGACGGGTAAAGGGCTTCTTGCAGCCCGCCATTTCATAGACAAAGCGGAAAATCAACTCGCCCTCGCGTCCTGCGTCGCAGGCGTTCACAACTTCCGAAACGTCGGCGCGGTGCATGAGGTCTTTTAAGATTTTGAATTGCTTTCCCTTGTCAGCAGCTACGGTGTACTGCCATTCCTGCGGCAGAATAGGTAAGCTGTCATAGCTCCATTTCCTGTACTGTTCTCCATAGGCGGCAGCTTCGGAAAGCTGTACCAAATGTCCGATACACCATGAAATGATGTACTCGCCGTTTTCAATATATCCGTCTTTTTTCCCCGTAACGCCGAGGGCGGCGGCAACCGCCGCCCCGACGCTGGGTTTCTCACAAATCACTAACTTCATTCTTCCTCGTCCTCCTGTTCGGTGTCTGCGCGGTCAGCTTCTTCCTGCTCGTCCTCGTCGTATTCGTCAAAATCAAACTCGTCAAGGTCGGTGCTGCCTTTTACGCCCTGCTTCGGTTTCATAAACTTAAAGTAGTAGAGGGCTGCGCCGCCGCCAAGAAGTCCCACAACAAGGAAAATGAGAAGCCCGCCCATGCTGTTTTTTGGTTTCTCCGGCTCTGCGGGTGTTTCCGGCTCGGCTTCCCTGCCTGTGCAGTTATTCATAGTTACAGAGCAGACAGGACAGGCGGTATTGACTTCGCCCGTCTTGCATTTCTCGGTACAGTTACAGACAGCAGGAGGCGGGGTGGTCTGCCCGTCCTCAAGGATTGCCATAAGGTCGGTTTCGTCTACTTGATTTAAGAAGTGGACGGAATTTTCCCCCTCGGCTGCCCGGTCAACGATAATGTAAAAATAGTTGCCGCCTTTGCTTTTCACGACGATAAACTGCTTATCCTCAGCAACGTCCCCGTCGATGTCGTCCACAAGGGTCATGTTGCCCTCCGGGGTAAGGGGCTGCGGTTCGGTTTCCACGATTACGCCGCTGTCGTCGGTTTCCTCTGTCGGGGTTTGTGCGTAGGCAGTAACGGAAAAGCCGCCCACAAGGACAAGGGCGGCGCAAAGTGCGGTAATGCTTGCAAGGATTTTATTCTTCATCTGCATTTTCCTCCTGTTCGTCATAGTCTGCGGGCATAGGGGCAATGCCCGGAATACCGTTGCCGGAAAGCATAGCGGTAAGCTCCTGCGGGGTCAGACGCATAGCGCGTACAAGCTGCACGATTTCAAGGTTTTCCGCTTCGGTTTTCTGTGCTTCCAGTCCGCGCAGCTTGTTCTGATACTCCGTGATTTTCTCACGGGTCTTTTGGATTTCCTTTTCAATTCTTTCGATTTTACTCATTGCCATAAATTTTTTCTCCTTTCGATTTTCAAAAATGTGTCAGTTCCAGTTCATCAGCCCGTACCCTTTGATACAGGCATAGTCAAGGGGATAGCTCTTAATCTTGCAGGCGTCGCCGGAATTGCCCTCCACGGTATAAACGCGGTTTGCGTCCCTGCCGATAACAAGCCCTACATGGTCTGCGCTTCCGTCTAAGTCCCAGTCAAAAAAGATAGCGTCACCGGGGGCAATGTTTTCATAGCCCCGCGCTCCCCATTGTCCGTGAGAGGTAAACCACGGAATACCCTGCGACTGGCAGGCGGCAAAGCGCGGCTCGGAAAGTCCCATTTGCCCGTAGCACCAGGACACAAAACAGGCGCACCATTCCACGCGGGAGTTGAAGCCGTACCAGCTCCAATACGGATAGCCGCCCACATTTCCGACTTGCTGCTTTGCAAGGTCAACGATAGCGGTATTACCGGGGCGCGTTCCGTTTACAAAGTCCACGCCGCTTAAATCCTCGGACGCGGAAGTGTCGGGAGAGCCGCCGCCAAAGATAAGGGGCTTGTTCCCGCTTGTCTGCAAGTACACCCGGTACATTTCCAGTTGTTCCGGGGTCAGATTATTTTCCGCAATGGTGGATAGCGGGGTGTTCGTCAGCTTGACGTTTAAGATGTAATACTCATAAGGCACTTGTACCGTGTAGGTGTCCGTATGCTCGTTGCCGTCCTCGTCTGTCCATGTGTCGGTGCGTTCTTCATCCCGGTAGCGTATTTCCACTTCCTCGGTCAGCGTCAGCTTGTATTGCTGATTGAAAATCCGTTGTAATTCGCTCTGTACCTCGGCGCGGGTGTAGCTTTGGTATTTTGCGGTCAGATAGGACGCTAATTCGTGTGGATTGTGTCCGATATTTGCAAGGTCATAGCGGTACTCGTCATAGCCGCTGTGGATACGCTCGATATTGTCAATCCTGCTTTGCAGCTCGTTTTCCAATCCGGCGTAGCTGTTTTCCACTTCCACAAGGTCGCTGTCCTCGGACGTATAGGACGTTCCAAGCACGCCGTTTAACGTGCCGGAAAACATTGCCCCACAAGAGGACAGCCCGGACATAACCATGATAAAGAGCAGCAGCACCCCGACAGCGATTGCCACACCCACCGGGTGCCTTGCCACAAATGCTGCGGTCTGCTTTGTTTTCTCGGCGGCTTTGGCTGCCGCCTTGCGGGTGCGTTCTGCCGCGCCCTTGATACCCTTTGCGGTATTGCGGGCTTCCTTTGCATACTGCCGCTTGATTTTCTGCTTCTGCCAAAACCGGGAAATGGGGTTAGAGGTAAGCTGCGGGTTCTCATGCAGGGTCTTGTGATACTGAAAATCCACATTTGCCCGAAAAGCCGCTTTTTCTGCCTTTGCCGCTTCCCGGTAGGGTTTCAGCTTATGGCTGCGGTAGCCCTGCTTGATTTTCCGCGCCCCGTACTTCAATCCCCGTTCTGCGGCTTCCTCGCTCTTGTGTGCGCCCTCTACGCCGGAATTATCCTTTTCGACAGAATGGATTTTGTTATGTACCAAAATCCCGGCTTCCTGTGCGGGGCGGGATAAGGGGCTGTGTTTGTCCTTAAATCCGGGTGGCTTGTCCTTTTCCTCAAAATGCAGGCGGGTCTTGCCTTTCCCGGTGGTTTCGTCAAAGGTGCGCTCTTTTACCAGTTTCTTTTCTTTGGGGATAGCTGCCTTTGCCTTATCCAAGCGGTCGGCGGCTTTATCGGATTTCTTGATATACTTTTCAAGCTCCGGGGCAGCGCGTTCCTCGTCGGTAAATTGCAGCCGGGAAGATTTCGTCCCGGCGGTAGCTTCTGCCTGTGCCTTTCGTACCGCTTTTTTAGACGCTTTGCGGGTATGGGCGGCTTCGATATGCTCCATGACGCGCTCCGTTTTGCCTGTGTCCGCTTTGGGGGCAGCTCCCGGCACATGGGGCAAGGGAGAAGTCGGGGAAGCTGCACCTTGTAGCTGCGCTGCGTCCTGTGCTGCCTGTTGCTCCGGGCTTTTCTGAAAATCCGCGTCCTGCGTCCGCTTGCTGATACGTTCCGTGTCTCCCGTGGTCTGATTTTCTGCGATAGCCCCGTCGCGGGTCATTTTCTGCGTGATTTTATCACGGGGCTTTAATGGGTCTTTCAAGTGTTACCACCTCCAATCCGCGCCCCTGCAAGGGCGCAATACTCGGCGTTCAGTTCAATGCCGATATAGCGGCGGTCAAGGCTTTTCGCTGCAAGCCCGGTGGTGCCGCTTCCAAAAAACGGGTCAAGGACAACGCCGCCTGCCGGACAGCCCGCCAGTATGCACGTTTCCGCGAGCTTCGGGGGATAGGCGGCAAAATGCCCGCCCTTATACGGTACGGTATTGATAAGCCAAACGTCCCGCTTGTTTCTTGTGGTCGGCATAAGGGCGTCGTCATAATAGCCGCCGCTGCGGGTCTTATTGATACCCTGTACCTTGCCCTGTCCCGGTACTTCCTCGGCGTATTTGTGTCCTGCGCTGCGCCCCTGTCGGTACCGCGCAGCCGTTCCCGGCGCAATCGGCTCTGCAATGGCGGCAGCGTCATAGTAATATTTCTTTGATTTCGTCAGTAAAAAGATATGCTCATAGCAGCGGCTCGGTCGGTCGCGGCAGCTCTCCGGCATAGGATTTTCTTTCAGCCAGATAATATCGCTGCGTAAATACCACCCGTCAGAGCGCAGGGCAAAAGCTAAAAGCCACGGAATACCGATTAAGTCCTTTTGCTTGCAGCCCGCTTTCATGCCTGTGCCGCAGTAGGTATCTGCGATATTCAGCCAAAACGTCCCGTCGTCTTTAAGTACCCGGCGCAGTTCCCGGAATACTTCTACAAGCCTGTCAATGTACTGCTCCGGCGTGTCCTCCCGTCCAATCTGTGCGTCAAGCCCGTAGTCCCTAAGTCCATAGTAGGGCGGGCTTGTGACGCAGCAGTTCACGCTTTCACTCGGCAGCTCCCGCAGGGCATAGAGGGCTTCACGGTTGATGATTACGTCCGTTTTCATGGCTTGCTCACTTCCTCCGGCTTTGTCGTAAGCAGACGGTAAAGCTCGGTGTCCGTCGGGAAACGGTCAATGAACGGCAGCACCACATTCCCGTAAAAGATAAGCCCCTCGCCCGCTTCGGTATGGGTCACATACTTCATCTGCTGCGGGGAGATATTGAGCTGCTTTGCAAGGATAGCCCGGTCGCCCTGTGCCTGATTGAGCATGAGGACAAAATCGGAGTTTTCAAAGATATTCTCGACTTCGCGGCTTGATAAAAGGTCTTTGACGTTCTGTGTGATTGCCGTCGGTATGCCGCCCCATTTACGAAAACGCTTCCAAATCTCCACGGAATAGGCTGCGGTCTGTTCCTCTTTCAAAAGCAAATGAAACTCGTCCATATAGTAACGGGTCGCCTTTTTCTCGGCGCGGTTTACGGTAACGCGGTTCCACACCTGGTCTTGCACAATGAGCATACCTAACTTTTTGAGCTGCTTTCCAAGCTGCTTAATATCAAAGCAGACAAGGCGGTTAGAAAGCTCTACATTCGTTCTGTGGTTAAAGACGTTCAGACTTCCCGAAACATAAAGCTCCAATGCCGCCGCAATGCGGGCAGCTTCCGGCTCCGGCTGCTTCAAAAGCTCGTTGTAAAGGTCGCCCAAAATCGGCATTTTTGCCGGGTCGGGGTCAGCAAGGAAAGGTCGGTACACGTTCCTCACGGCGCGGTCAATGACGGTTTTTTCTACGGGCTGCAAGCCCTCCTTGCCGCCAATCACAAGCTCGCAGAGGGAAAGGATAAAGTCGGATTTCAAGGCAAGCGGGTTGTCGTCCTCGGAGTAGTTGAGGTTAATATCCATAGGGTTCACATACTGGGGCTTGCCGTCCATGCCTTTTCCGGCAGGCGACAGGCGTATCACTTGCCCGCCCAAACGCTGCACAAGGGAAAAATATTCTGCTTCCGGGTCGCAGATAATAATATCGTCGTCGGTGATGAGGAAAGCGTTTGTCATTTCCCGCTTTGCCGCAAAGGATTTACCGCTTCCCGGTGTTCCGAGAATAAGCCCGTTGGGATTTTTCAGTTGCTTGCGGTCGCAGAGTATCATGTTGTTAGAAAGTGCGTTCAGCCCGTAGTAAAGGGCTGCGCCCCGCTGAAACAGCTCCTGCGTGATGAACGGGATAAAAATAGCGGTGCTGCTGGTCGTTAATCCTCTTTGAATGGGGATAAGGTTCTCTCCAAGAGGGATAGAGGACATAAAGCCCGCTTCCTGCAAATAGTCAAGGCGGGTCAGAGCGCAGTTGTTTTTCTGTGCAAAGCCCGCCGTAGCAAATACGTCATTATCCAGTTTCCGTTTTGTGTCTGCCATGTTTACCACAAGGAACGTCAGCAGAAACATTCGCTCGTTGCGGCTCTGTAAATCCTGCAACAGATTTTTTGCTTCGCTGCCGAACGTAGCAAGGTCGGACGGAATTATATCCATGTCATACCCGCTGCGTACCGCTTTTTTCTGTTCCTCAATCTTCATCTTGTCGAGGTCGGTAATCTTGCGCTTAATGGTCTTGATTGCTTCGCTCTGGTCGATACTGCGGATATGCAGATTGACGATTATCCCGTTTTCAAGGTCGAGAATGTCCGAAAGCATACGGTCATTCAGCTCCGGCGCAAGGATTTCAAGGAACGATACCGCGCCTAATTTACGTCCCATGCGGAACGTCCTGCCGTCGCCAAAGCGGAACGAGGACGGGGCGATAAAGTCCTTTGTGGTAAGCCCGGACGGTACAAGCCAGTCCCAAGAGAAGCGGAACGGCTCGCCCTCCGGGTGGAAAATCCCATGCAGCACATTCAAGCGTTCCTGCCCGTTCATGGGGCGGGCGGTTACACCAAGCACCTTAAAATTATTGAGTACGTCGGTTTCGATACGGGAAAGGCGGGCTTTTGCGGCTGCGAGATTGTCCGCTTCAATGGAAAAGGTAATGTACTTGCACTTTTCCAGTCCGTTGTTGCCTTTTTCAAGCTGATTTTTCAGCATATCCGCGTACTCCTTGCGGATAGAGTTAAAAGCGTCGTCCTGCGCCGGGATTTCGATAGCTACCTGTGCCTTTTCCTTTCTTGCGCCCTGATTGATGAAAGAGAGCTGCACCGAAACGGAAGCGTCAAAGTAGTTGAGAAAATCGCACCAGTTTTCAAAAATGGCGGTCTTATCATCTGCCTGTGCAAGCTGATAGTTAATATCTTCAAAGACAAGGCTTTTACTGTATTTCTTTTCCGTTACCCTGCAAATCCCGTCCGGGTACATCTGCAAGTAGGGAATGGTCTGTTGTGCGGTGTGGGGCTTCCCGTCGCCCTTTGCCGCCTGTATCACGGCGGCGATTTCTTTCTTTTCTGCGCGGGTCAGCTTACGCTTTACGGGATTTTTTACCGCGCGGGTCATGGTTTTTCGTTCTGCCATTGACAATAGCCGATACCTCCTTTTCCAGTTTTCGTTGTTTTTCTATGACGGCATAAAAATTTTCCGTCTGATAGGGGCGTTCTTTTGGTCGGATAAACTTTGTCTGAATGACGTTCTTTATCACGACTTCAAGGGGCTGCCCGTGTTTTTCATACATTGCCAAGAGAAAGCAGGGAAGCATAACGACAATCATTGCAAATGCCGCCATGCTTGTTCCCGCGCTGTCTTTGAGCAAAAAGAAAAGCGGTAGTCCCATAGCGAGGGCTGCCGCAAAACATATAATCTGCCGCTTTGTCAGATTAAAAGCGACTTTCGTTTTGATTTTTGATAAGTCTTTGGGTACGGGTACATACGCCAAGTGAAAACCTCCTTTCGGTCTTAATGGGCGTTAAAAATTGACTTCGCAAGTGTGCCTGTTTTGAATAGGGAGAAGCACAAAATCACGGTGTAGGCTGCAAGGGAAAAAATCGCGCTGTGCAGGTTATCCGCTACAATCATGCTGCCAACCAAAACCGCATAAATGCCGACACATATCATTATGAGGAAGCCTTGAAAACCGAGGGCGAACAGGGCTTTTAAGTAGTTGTTGCCTATCTGTCCCCACTCTCTGTTAGTCATAGTTGCAAACGGGATAGGCGATACCGAACAGTAAAGGTAAATTTCTATCATTCTGCCGTACAGGATAACCGTGATAAGCACCGACATGATTTTCATGCAAAGGCTCACAAGGCTTGTTTCCATAACGAGCAATAACAGTTCGGGGATTTCCATAGCGTCAAGTCCGGCTTGCATGGACGAGAGGGCGGCGTCAACGTCGATATTCGTATCGCCGCCGATCACGCCCGCCGCGCCGGAAACAACGTGCTGCGCCATATCGAACACCGCCATAGTGATAGTAAAGGTGTGGGTAACGAGATACACCGCTACCCACGCCTTGAAAAACCACTTAAAGAACATGAACGTGTCAATATCGTGCATATTGTTCTTTTCCGTTACCATGCTGATAAGCTCCACGCATAGAACGTAGGTAATGACAAGCCCCGCAATGGGTACAATCACATTTTCCGACAAGCTCTGTATCATGGAAAATATGCCTGCGTTCCACCCCTGCGGGGTTTGTCCTACCTCTGCGGCGATAGTTCCGACTTTTTCGTTTACGTCCCCGAACATAGTTGACAGATTACCGTTAATGGCTCCAATGAGGATTTCCTTTATCCATTCGTTAATCGCGTCAAGTATGCTCTGCATAGGCTAACCCCGCCGCTTAACCGAACAGGCCGGAAAGCAGAGGTACAAGGGTGCCGCCGATAAGGGCAACGCCGCCGCCCGCCATGAGCTGCTTCATGCCCTGGCTTTTTGCACCTGGGTTGTCATTTCCGTAGCCCTCCAAGAGGTTGATAACGCCCCAAATGCCAAGACCTGCTCCGAGAGCGATAACGAGTGTCTGCAAAACTCCTACTGCGCTGTTGAAAAATGCCATAATAAAACTCCTTTCTGCCGCTGTGCGGCTGCCCGAAAAAGGGCATAAAAAAACGGCGGTCAGTTTTTGATAACTGCCGCGGTCATAAATCCCCGCGCTGCGTAATTCCTGCGGCGCGGCGGTATTCAGTTGTAAGGGTGCGGCTTCCTGCCGCGATACGCGCAAGGAGTAGGGGCGCGTACCATGTAGCCCGTGTTTATTGTTTTTACTTTAAGCTCCCCCCCTTTTCAAAAAGTGGTGTGTAGACAGGCATAATGCCGTACTGCCGTTCCCGGACAGCTTCGATATACTTGATATAGGAAATACCCGCCTGTCTTGTCCTGCGTTCCTGTTCCCGCTGCATTTCCTCGGCTGCTTCCACAAGCCCGCTGATAGCCCGGATTAGCTGCTGTTTTGTCTTTTTCTTTCTGATACGCTTATTCATTCTGTATCCTCCTGCAAATCTGCTTCGTCAACTTCGTAATAGTCAAATACCTCGTTCGGCTTCACGATTGCAGGACGGCGGCGCAAGTGCTTTTCCATGTCAAAGGCATTTTTCTTGTCAAAGTCGGAAAGGTACTTGTACTTCGGGTGTTTGGTAATGTCATATTTTTCGGAAAAGAACGGACGCACACCGCGTAGCTGCAAGATACATTTGCCGCCGTCCATAACGGCGATTTCGTCCTGCGACATCAGCTCTTTTCCTAACTTCTGATAGTTCAGACCGTGGGAAAGCTCCCGTCCTCTTGTTTCGGAAGTATTAAAGCTGTCAATCGTTTCTTTCCCCAAGATTTCCGACATTTCTTTTAGTGTTGTTTTCTCCTTGCCGCCGAGAAACAGGGTCGTATCGCAGTTGCCGACAATGGTATCTGCGTTGTCCTTGTAGATAGCCTTTAGCTGCGACTGGCTCTGCAAGATGATTGAAGCGGAGATTTCACGGCTTCGGATAGTTGCAATGAGTTTTTCAAACTTCGGTATCTGCCCGATATTCGCAAACTCGTCTAACAGGCAGCGCACATGAACAGGCAGCCGCCCGCCGTACACATCATCTGCCTTGTCACAAAGCAGATTGAAAAGCTGTGTGTAAAGGATTGATACAACAAAGTTAAAGGTGTCGTCGGTGTCGGAAATAATAACAAAAAGCGCGGTCTTTCGGTCGCCTAAGGTGTCAAGCTCCATTTCGTCGGTTTCCATCAGCTCGCGCAGTTCCCGAATGTCAAAGGGGGCAAGACGCGCACCGCAGGAAATGAGGATAGAGCTTCTTGTTTTTCCGGCAGACAGCAAAAACTTCTTGTACTGGCGCACCGCAAAATGTTCCGGGTCTTTTTCCTCCAAGCGTTCAAACATGAGGTCAACGGGGGATTGAAATTCCGGGTCGTCCTCGCGGGCTTCCGACGCATTTATCATTTCAAGCAGCGTCGTAAAGTTTTTCTCATTCTCCGGGGCTTCGTACCAGATGTAGCCGATAAGGGCGCAGTAAAAAAGCCGTTCCGATTTCACCCAAAAATCCTCGCCGGATTTTTCCCCGTCGCCTTTGGTGTTGGCGATAATGGTATTTACCAGTTTCAAAATATCCTTTTCGCTGCGCAGATAGGCAAAGGGATTGTACCGCATGGATTTCTTGAAATTGATGGTGTTTAGCACCTTGATTTTGTACCCGCCCCGCTGCAAGAGCTTTCCACACTCGATTAAAACCGTTCCTTTCGGGTCAGTGACTACATAGCTGCTGTGCATTTGCATTAAGTTGGGCTTTACAAAAAACCTCGTTTTGCCGCTGCCGGAGCCGCCGATGACAAGTACGTTTTTGTTTCGTGCATATTTCGGGTGCTTCGGGCGGCTGCTCATCATCAGCCTTTCGGTCTGCGTCAGCAGCACGTTATTTTCAAACATGGGGTCGATATATGGCTTTATATCCTCGGCATTGCCCCAACGTGCAGAGCCGTACTCCATGCCCTTACGGTATTTCTTTGCGTTCTTGCCTTTCACATAGACCGCAAGCCGGATAACGACAGCCCCGACAATGCCGATAAGCAAATCCATAGGGGCAAAGCTCGGCAGGGCATTTGAAAAGGCGGCAGAAAAGCCACTGCCAATGGAAAGCAGCTTGCCGGAGAGGTCAGCCCCCGGCGAGAGCCGCACCGCCTGTCCGACTTTATCAAAGAGATACACAAAGAGCAGATAGGGGGCGTTTAGGATAAGCAGCTTCTTGATATTCGGCTTCATAGCGATACCTCCCTGTCCTTGTATTTTGTCTTTTGACGGTTCGCGTTAAGCTGCTTTGCTGCTTCCCGGAATGTGGCAAGTGCCTTTCGGATAGAGGGCTTTTGCTCCTGTGTCAGCTTCTTTGCGGAAAACTCCTTAAAAGCTGCGGTCAGAGCGTCCGCGTCCCGTCCCTTGAAAAAGACGAGATAACGTGGCGGCGTTTCGGTACTGTCTTTCTTTAGGGCAAAGTCGATACCATATTTTTTCGCCGTCTGTTCAAAGGCTTTGATATTGCCCTCGGTTATCTCAATGTTGGATAGCCCCGCGTTCTGCTTCGCAAGCTGCTTTAGGGTCTGCTTCCCGTGGGGCTGTTTTTCCTGCTGCTTTTTTGCCTGTGCAAGCATGGCTTTGATTGCCTTTTGCAACATTTCAGCGGTCAGCTTTGCTCCCTTGACAGAGAGCGCAACCACTTTTTCGTTGATTTCGTCCTGCAATGTTTACCGTCCTCCTTTCCCGGTAGTGATAGTGTTAAGGTGGCACGCCGCTTTTGGGCGTGAAAAAAGGGCGTTCGTTGTTCACGCCGCCCTGTTAAATCCGCACCCGCAGCCCGTTCAAGTCCTCGGCGCGGATACCTACAAGATACCAGTTGTCCCCGTATTCAATCCGGGTCGGCTTCCATTTGCCGCCTGTGAATACGTCCATGCACTCGCCACAATGCAGACCGCCGTAATAGTCGGCAATGTCAAAGCGAATGTCGTAGCGGTCAGCGGTTTCGTCAAAAATCAAAGCTCCTGTTTTCTGTGCCATGTGGTAAATCCTCCTTTTTTCGTTTACAGGCTTTCGCCCTCTTTGTAGGTGTAATAGTCCGGGTCGCCGTACTTTGGCTTTCTCGGTGCAAGTGCGCCGCTTGCCATATCGTGAGCCACAAGGGAAGTGTAATAGCTGTCAATGGTAGACGGGGCATTAAAAAGCACCGCTTTTAGGTACTGCTTGATGTTGCGGATTTTTGTTGTATTTTCCTGCATACAGTCAAGCACAAAGCGGATATGTTCGCTGTTCAGCTTCATAAACTTTGACTTCACAAGCTCGGCGGGGTAATCGTCCCCTGCAATACGGATTTTCTTTCGTGCCGTACAGACGGTTTCAAGCATGAGGTCAACAATCTCATTCAGACGGTCACGGTCAAGGCTTCTGTCCTGTAAGAGAATGTCATAGGCGATATTGTCTTTGATAATTTCCTCATACACTCGGTAAGCGTCGTTCCTTTCCGTTCTTTTCCGTTCCGGCGGCTGTGCCGCTTCGTCCTCGCCATAAGGCAGGGGATTTAGGGAATGGATAGGAATGGAATGGGTAATTGATAAATCCGTATTTGATTTTTCTTTTTTTGGTAAGTTAGTTCTTGATATATCTTTATTTAATTGCGTTGGATTTTCCGACGTCGGATTATCCGTTGTCGGATTTTCCAATATCGGGTTATCCGCTGTTGGATTTTCCAATACCGGGCAATCCAATTCCGACGGCTGCGGCTGTTCGTAAATGGTGTACTCGATAGCGGTCATTTTGCCTTTCTCGTCGCGTCCCTGCCGTCTTGTGATATATCCGGCTTTTTCAAGCTCCCAAACGGCGGTACGGATAGCGTCGATACTTTCCCGGTTGATGTAGGACAGCCCCGCAAGGGTATAGTCCCAATCCTCCGGCAAGGACAGCATTTGAGATAACAGCCCCTTTGCCTTTAAGGAAAGCTCCTTATTGCGTAAGTGGTGGTTGCTCATTACGGTGTAGCCTGTGTTGCGTTCCACACGGAAAACTGCCATAGCTTCATCACTCCTTTGCTGTGGATTTGTTACGCAGTAGAACGGCGATTTTGAGGGTTTAGGTATCAATCCCTTGCCGTGTGAAAAACGCACCCGCAAAGCCGCTTATAGCAAGGCTTTTTCTGCCCCTACTGCGTAACAAAGGGCATGAAAAAAGCGGCGTTTCTGTTCTTCCATGTGGAAGTGAGAAACGCCGCTTGTGCGGTGCAATATTTAGTTGTAGTACAAACCATGCTTATCCGTTGTCCGAAAAACCTTGATTTTACTGTATTTCAAAAAGTATCGTTATCTAACCTCATCTTTTAACCGACCTGATTTTAAGCGGATGATGGAAAGAGTAGAAGCTGGGCTTATTAAACGAGTGATCGTCAAAGATATGTCCCGTTTCGGCAGAAATTATCTCGAAGTCGGCTACTATACAGAAGTTATTTTCCCCGAATACGATGTGCAGTTTATCGCGGTTAACGACAACGTGGACAGCGAAGTGCAAACGGATAACGACTTCACGCCGTTCAGAAACATAATGAACGAATGGTATGCGAAAGACATCAGCAAGAAGATGAAGTCAGCAATCAAGGCAAAAGGTAATTCCGGTAAACACACAAATCCGTTACCGCCTTACGGATATATAAAAGATCCGAACGATAAGAACAAGTGGCTTATTGACGAAGAAGCGGCAACGGTTGTAAGAAGAATATTCGGACTTTGTATGCAGGGCTTCGGTCCGACGCAAATCTCACGGATATTGACGGACGAAGGTGTCGATACGCCGAAAATACACGCTAAGAAAATGGGTAGGAAGGTTACGATAAGAGCGAACGAAATGCCCGAAGCGTGGGCAGACCAAACGGTTGGGGCAATACTCGGTTATTGGGAATATCTTGGGTGGACGGTAAATTTCAAGACGAAGAAAAAATCGTTTAAGTCGAAAAAGGTTATCTTGCTACCTTCCGATGAATGGCAAGTTTTCAAGGATACGCAAGAGCCGATTATCGACGAAGAAACGTTTTGGGCGGTACAGAAAATCCGAGAAGGGAAACGCCGTCTTGACAGTCTTGGCGAACCGAACGCATTGTCGGGAATGTTGTTTTGCGGAGATTGCGGACATAGACTGTATTTACGCAGACAACGTAATCCGCACCAAAAAGATTATTTTGTGTGTTCGGTTTATCGAAAGAAGCGCAAGTATTTCTGCACATCGCACTTCATAAGACTTGAGGACATCGAGAAAATCCTTTTACAGGATTTACGTCAAGTAACGGCATTTGCAAGAGAACACGAAAGCGAGTTTTTAGACTTGGCAAAGAAGCGTTCTTTAAGAGAAACAGAAAAGTTGCGAGCTGAAAACAAAGCGTCGCTCGACAAAGCTGTTAGACGCATTGCCGAAATAGACGGAATTATTCAGAAACTTTACGAAGATAACGTTTCGGGTAAAATAAGTGACGAGAGATTTGCAAAGATGACGGCAACGTATGAAGCGGAACAGGACGGATTACAGCAAACCGCTCAAAGGCTGAAAGATGAAATATCTGCCGTTCGGGAAGAGGGCGAAAGCGTGGATCGGTTTATGAAGTTGGTAAACAAGTATTCCAACATCACGGAACTGAACGCCGAAATCATAAGAACGTTTGTAGAGAAAATAATCGTTTATGAAGCCGAAAAAATTGACGGTGTAAAAATGCAGAGAGTGAAGATAGTCTATAACTGTGTTGGAGCGGTAAGCGTTGCGAATGCCGACAATGAGCCTGTAAAAACAGACAAAACCAAAATTATAGAAGTGGCGTGACAATGAAAGCCGCGCCACTATCTAAAAAGAAAGAAAAATCCCTATGCCTATTGATTGTGCGTTTTATGTTTGCGACAAGCTGACAAGCGTTTATTATGAAAGTACGGAAGAAAGTTGGAATACTATCGAAAAAGGCCATTCTATATTCGATTCGCCTGCGCCCGCGGTATATTATTACAGCGCAAGCGCGCCTGCGCTGAACGAAGCTGGTACGGCGTATGAGGGAAATTATTGGCGTTACGATACGGACGGGGTGACGCCCGTGATTTGGAAAAAAGAAAATTGATGTTCAATTGCGTAAGATATAAAAAGGCATTTTGCCTATATGGAGTGACTTGCCCTCGCGCACAACTAAATAAGCGGTAAAGCAGGAAGCCGTCTCGAAATGTTTCACGCCGAAAAAATAAACGGAAGAAAAAACATGGATAAGGAAAGGAAAAGTAAGATGAGCAGTGATAAACGGGGGCATATGGAAAACCATACAAAATTGGATAAGAGAATAATGGACGGGCATCAGGTATATGAAAATACGGAAAATCAGTTGAAAATTCGTTTTTATTGCCAGCCTGATTCTATCCTTGTACAGCTTAAAAAAGACGAATACATAATTGAAATCGAAAAAACAGACGACGTATCCCTGATAGCGGAATATTATAAACGAAAGCATCTTTCCGATCAAAAGGACGCTGCACAGATACTTTACAGAGGCTATGCAGATAATGCGGATTTAGAGTATCTCTTCGACGGAGATAGTTTGAAAGAAAACATATTGGTTTATAGACAAGCGGAATCCTACCGCTACAGCCTGCGTTTGCGCACAGGAAATCTATTTCCGCAGCTTCTCTCCGACGGCAGCATTGTGCTGAAAACCCAAGATACGAATCAAGCGGTATTTACGTTTCCCGCGCCGTATATGTTCGATTCGGCGGGATTGCGCTCGGATGCCGTATCCTATATATTAGAAATGCAAGGGCAAGGCGTATATCTGTTGTGCGTCGAAGCAAACGCGGCATGGATAAATAACCACGAAAGACAGTTTCCCGTAACGATCGATCCGACGGTATTTTTACAGGATCGGCCCAGCGAAGGCAGCTGTATAGAAATGATGCAGTTTTATAAAGATATTAATAATGACGGAACTACAAAGTCGAGCGAGATTTGTTATGACGGGTTACATCGTACGCCGCCTATAAGGTATTTGCAGGTAGGTGGATCCTATGGGGATCGTTTATGGCGGCGCTCCCGGATTTATTTCCGCTTCCATTCTTCCCTAAAAACTTTTTTTTCGGATAAACAAATTGATCAAGTAACTTTCGGGTTGACCAAGTTTGGAACCTGGGCGACGGCTCCAAATAAGGTAGAGGATCATCTTACGTGGTTGCGTCTGCATGAATATACGGGACGCTGGCCTACCGATTTGGGGGATGCGGAAGCATTTGACAACGATCAATTCAAAGCAAAGCCTTTGTTCGCGTTTAAAGAAGAGGAATATGTCCCGGGGCAATCGTTCGCTTACGACATTACGGGGTATTTTCGTTCTTGGTTAAAAGGAGAAGGAACGGGTAAGCTTGTGTTGCGGTCTGCGGTGGAAGACGGCAAGTATGATTATATGCAATATGGTTCCAATGCGATTTTTACGCGGTTTATGGACGGCAATACTCTTGAGGGACCATTTCTGCAAATCAGTTACCGCCATAAGACGGGACTCAAGGGGGGTAAATCTCTTCCCGTGAATTGCGGACGTGCGGGGAGCGCTGTTGTCGATCTGTTTACGGGCGGCCTTTCTTTAATGCATGAAGCATTGTCGTTAAACGGTGATTATAACGTACCTCAGTTACAGCTTATCTATTCTTCCGACTACGAGGGACGAGTCGTTGATCCAAAGTGGACCTGTGGAAAGGGCTGGAAATTAAATATTCAGCAGACACTGGAAAAAAGGGCCTATCAGCTCGGCCATACTTCGATCGAAATTTGGGAATACATGGATGCCGCGGGAATCGTGCACCCGATCCAGCCGCAATATTATTATGAAATAGCTCACGGCGATGAAAAAGTAAAGCAGACGGTGCTGGACGAACATGCGATCCAAAAACATAAAAACACCGAGGGCGGAATAGGGCTGATCGAAGAACTACGGGCAGGGCAATATCTCTTTAATGAAACGGAACGCACTTTGACGGATGAGGTGGGGAATAAGCTGTATTTCAACGCGGAGGGCGGGCGCTTGTCCAAATGGTACGACAAAGCGAAGGAATTGACGGTAGAAATTGAATATTCGGATTATATCTTACATCTTACCTTTAATCACAGATCGTGTGACATTTACTTTTCCACCGAAGGCTTATCGGAAATTCACTTATATAATATCAGCTGTGTTTACCAGGTGACGGAAGGGCTGCTTACCAAGTGCCTGTTTAAGAAAAATGGCCAGGAAGAAAATGCGACGCAATTCGTTTATATGGGCGACCGATTAAACTATGTTATCGACCGGACGGGCGCTTGGACAAAATTCAATTACGCATGGTTGTCCTCTCCGGAAACAAATTTGTCGTCTTACATGGTAAGTGAGATAAGATTTGGCACGTCTGTGACGCGTATCGGTTATGCTGATAACGATTGCGGAGGGGCCTTGAAAAAAGCTCCGCAGGAGGCGCTCAATCAGACGGACAGTCATTTGCAGATCGAATACGCGCATTTACATTCTTTGAAGACAAAGATCAAGAAAGATAACGCTTTTATAGCAGAATATACGTTTAATCGCAGCGGAATGCTTCTTTTGGAAGAGGACGCGTTCGGCGCGCGTAAAGTTTCGACGGCAGAGACGCTGGATATGCTGTACTTAGATGATTATAAGCAAATGCGGGAGGTAAATCTCTCACGCATTTCTCAGGCGGTCGTTCATCCCGAGGCAGTCAACTATGTCGAGGAAGCCGTTGCTGCGGGCCCGACGTCTTATAAAGGCCGGATTAATCTCGTCAGCTATTCCGCAACCGAACCCGAGACTTGTTTTTATGTGTTTTCCTGTGAAATCAAATGCAGCGGAGCGCAGCTGCCGACTCTGCGGGACCGGATAGCACGGGAAGAACTGACGAAAAAATTTGAGTTGTACGTAGAACCGCGGCGCGGACTTTATCAATTTACTTCGCCCGATCCGTCAAACGAAGGCTGGCAGTTTTTGGCGCTCGTCGTGAAAGCCAATCAAGGCCTTAACGAGTTTTCGATGGGGTTCGATTCCACCGATAAGGAACTGACCTATCAGCTTCGGAATATCCGTTTACAAAAAGCCAGCGCGGTTACACAGACGATTTGTGAAAAAATATATTCTATAGCAGATGACGGAAAGCATGCAGTGAAAACGGATCTGACGCCTATGTCCGTAGATGATAAACGATATGTGGCGACCGAATATGAACTACTTGGAGATGAAACTGTAAGCGCGGAAGTTGATGAACTGAATCGCCCCGTGAGGCTGACGGACGTTCGGGAACGGCAGCAAGAATTGATTTACGATAAACTTGGGTTACAGACAGAACGCTTGAGCATAAAAGTTTCGAATCCCGCCGCGCATATAGAGGCTCAATATGTAGAGACATTCAGAACCGTCGAACGATCTTCTGAATTGAATACAACGTATAACGACGCGGACGGATATAAATATAACATTTTTTCAGATTTGATCACAGGAGGGATAAATGCAATTCATGAGCCAATAGCAAACACGCTTGAGCGCGTTACGCGTTATAATTACGATACGCAAAAAAATATCAGCCAATCCGCTGCGGATAGGTATATCCAAAGCATAGAAACGAGCGTGGCACAAAACTCGACCGAGCGGAAACTGACGACGACCAACTATTATTATAATAAAGGACTACTTACAAAAGCCGAACATGAAGGCGGAAAGGTAGAGATTGAGTACGACGGATACGGCAGACCGCTACAAGTGAAGTATAACGATGCCTGTATCAGAAAATTCGCGTATATCTCCGGCTCGCAGATTACGGGCGCAGCAGCAGAAGGACTGACGGATATAGCGAATATCGAGTGCGTGACGGAAGTACGATCTTCCGTACAAAGTATAACCCATGCGTCGTATTACGATAAGTACGGACGCCTTCGAATGGTGCGACTGGCGGAAAATAAGGAAAATTGGCAGGCTTTTACGGCGGAAAACAACTATCTCGTTTATCAATATAATGAAAACGGACGGCTGTTGTCTGCTGTGAATCGAGTGGAAAATACCAAGGAGATATATCTGTACAACGATCTATTCGAAGTAATAGGCAGTGAAACGCAAACTCTCGCAGACGGTACAAGAATAGTGCGTAGTGAGACAAAACAAACGCAAACGGCGGAAAACGCTCATATCGTGACGAATAGTATCTATGTCGGCGCGCAGGCGACGGCAGAAACATATACTATCAAGTACGACCGTTACAGAAGCGATCCGCGCATGACGCAGGTGGAACAGCCCGACGGAAACGTAATTGCCTATCAATATAACGATTTGGGTTTTTTAACGGAGAAAAAAGGCCTGGGAAATAGGCCGATCGAGCAGTTTTCTTATACAAATACTTTCGGGGGCCAAATAGAGAATTCGCAGTATGTCCGCATGTCTCCCGCTGTCTATGTTAAAAGTTATGGAAATATCCGAAATTCGTATCTTCGGATGTATGAGCGTGACGCCGCAGGGAACATCAAGCAAATAAACGAAATGCCAAGCGGCATTCCCATACAAATTGTAAGTTATCAATATGATGAGATGGGGCGTTTGGCTGGAGAGAACCGAAAGGGAGGAGATAACTATACCTGCACTTACGATGTAGGCGGAAACCTTCTGATAAAGAACGGAAAAACGTATCGGTACAACACACAAAAACAGCTGATCGGCTATGGAGGAAGTACGGGAACAATTAACTATACCATAGACGGAAAACCGGACAAATGGTTCGACCATAATCAAAACGATGCGCTCGCGGCCACGCTCTCGTGGGGAAAAGAGGGGAATTTATCAAATTATCAAGCGACGGGCAAAGACGTTTCCTATCGTTACGATAGTTATGGTTTACGCACGGAAAAAAGTGTTGACGGCAAGGTACATCGCTACATATACCAAGGGGGGATGTTGCTTAGAGAATGGCGCGGAGACATTCAGATAGAATACTTATACGACCTGGAAGGAATAACGGGCTTAAAGTATAATAATAAAGCGTATTATTTCGTAAAAAGTTTGCAAGGAGACGTGGATAGGATATACAACGAGAATAGGTACATGGTGGCGGAGTATATCTACGACGCGTGGGGCGCGCACAGCGTAGTGTGCTACGACGAAAACGGAGCGTTGCTTTCCTCTCCGCCTTCGGAGCATGTCGGCTTGGTTAATCAGGGGATATTTTTGGGATAATGAAACAGGGCTGTTTCTAGTAACCTCACGTTATTATGATCCTGAAACAGGTAGATTTATTGCGCCTGATGATATCAGTTATCTTGATCCTGAAACTATCGGTGGACTTAATTTGTATGCCTATTGCTGGAATAATCCTGTGATGTATAATCAAGGAGCTGTTTCTTCCGAAGGATTAATTGTTGGTTCGTCCATATCTATAGGTGATTCTAATAGTGTTGGTGGAAGTTTAAGCATAGGATCGAGTGTCTCAGCTTCAGTAAGGAATGGATCGGCACCTTGGTATGTCCAAACAATTGTTGGCGCTATCCCAGATTTATATACTTGTGGTCGATATTTGTTTTCCAAAGGTATGCACCAATACTTTGCATACAAAAAAAATTATTATTATATGTTTCCAATTTTAGGCGCAAACCATAAACGTTTAGCAATTCATTCAACTAATTTTGGGAAAATGTATAGTGCAACGTTTAAAGAACTGGTAACAGGCAATGCGAAAGCAAGTTTAAGCTCTGTGGTTGGTAATATTGCAGGAGTTGGAGTTTTAACGTTTGCTACAAATCTTTTATTTAATTTGCATGAAAATGGGTTCAACTTTACAGATAAAAGTATGTGGATTGACACAGGAATTGATACAGCAATTGGTATGGGAGCATATAGCTTAGCAATGGGAACTGCATCATTGGCAACTGCAGGATTAGCAATGGCAGGAGTTGCTTTACCAGGTGTTATAGTTATAGGAGGCGTTATTATTCTAAGTATTGGGTTTGAGCATTTAATTCGGGCGATTACGGGGTATTGGGAATAAAAAAAGAAAGGGCGATCTGTCAATATGAAGAGAAAAATCGAAAAATATTTAGAATCTAAAGAAAAAAGTAAATACGATAATTTGGATAGAATATTAGAAATGTGTTTAACTGGAGAAATAGAAAGACTATTATCTAAATATTCTGGTGTAGGTATTTATCCTTCATTTTATAAAGATGGTAAAACTATTCAATTAAATTATAATTATAATAATATTTATGTAATTATTGACTTCTTTGAAGACAAGTATAATCTCGTTGTATATTATTCAGGAATAAGTGTAGATGATTTAGAAAAACTTTTCATTGATAATGATTATCAAGATGATTTTGATTTAAAAAATTTAATTAGAGAAATTGATTTAAAAATAAGAAATCATCCCAAATTAAGGGATCTAACTTTAATAGAAAAGAAGAAGAAGCTATATGCCTTAATAGCTTGGATTAGCTGGTGTTTACCTATTGTGATATGTGGAAGCATTGCGATATATGGTTTTATTAACAAGGAAACTATAAAAGGAAATATTTGGTGGGGAATATTCTTTATAGCAATACCTTTAATAGTGGGGTGTATATTTGATTTGAAATCCAAACGATTAAAATAAATACGAGAAAGTTTTAATTTCAAATGATTAAAGTAAATTTCCTAGTTATTATGGTATTAAGAATGCGTGTGTGCATTCTCGTTGTCCTGTCTGTTCAATTCGCATTTTTGCCACAGTATTTGTTGTAAAAACCATGAATTTTGTGGCAAAATCTTTTGGTAAAACCACAGCATTGACAGGTCTCATAAACTTTGGGTTTAATCTCTATGAAAATAATTGGCAGATAGACGGCGCAATGCTATTAGATACCGCTATTGATACAGCAATTGGTTTAGGTGCATATGGTTTGGCAGCAGGAACAACATCTCTTGTACTGGGCGGGCTTGCTATGGCGGGAGTTGCTATACCGGGTATTGTGGTTGTAGGAGGAATTATACTATTGAGTATAGGTTTTGAGTGGCTCATTAGAGAAATTACAGGATATAAGAACTAACAATGAAATAAGTTAATAGCAGATTGAGTAATGTCGGTCTGCTATTAACAAAATATCTTTATGGGGGCATAAAAATGGAAGGAAAGATAACACGATATTTCAAATATAGGAAAATTAATAAGTATCTAAAATCGAAAAATAACAGCCAATATAATTGTTTGGATAATATATTGATATATTATGTAAATGGAAAACTGCAAAAAATATTAGAAAGCTATAATTTAAAAAAAATTAATATTTATCCGTTAATAAGTAAAAAGGGGAATTATTTACAGATTGAATGTTTTTTTATAATCTAACGGTTGATATTGGATTTGATGAAAATAGTTTTGATTATATAATATATTTAAGCAAGGTATAAAAACGCCGCAATTATTTGGCGAACAAGGTGGGGGAGATATGGCGAGGAAAAAGAAAATGGTCATAATATTCAGTTCGATAGGCACGTTTTTGGTCGCCGTGGAAATCGCGGCTGTCGTTTGCGTTTTGGTGTTCGTTAAAATTAGGCAATTTCACATTCTATATAATTCATGATTACGCAGCAAACGTTACAAAGAAAATGACGTTAAGTATAGAATTTATTGAAAAAAAGTAAAACCGAACTGCTCGTATAAGCAGCTCGGTTTATTTTAATATAGTCAAATAATTTGAATATCTATAAACTACTCTCATGATATTTGCAATTTTGCTTTCCACATCAATGGTATAAAAGACTAAATAGTTCTCTACTCGTTTCCAGCGATATAAAAAGTTTAATGGAACGTTGGTTGCTTCCAATTCTTTTCCTGATAAGGGAAAGCTTTTGAGCCGCTGAAATTGTGTAAGTAACACATTATATAACTTTAAAGCGGCAGTTGGAGCACATAAGGTGACAGCGATATATTCGAGCATTTCGGCAATATCCTTTTGTTCCTCTGGAAGTAATTTGATCCCACAATTTTTCATACTGGTTTTTCATCTCCGCCATAAACTTATCAGCGGAAACCGTAGGGGGATACCACTTAGGAGCTGATCTTCAGCCTTTTTCTGTTTTTGATATAAATCCATTTTTGCCATGGTGCGGTTATAAACTTCCATACTCATGAGCATCATATCGCCATGGCCGTTTTGGATAATAAAAATCGGCTCGTCAGAAGTCCTGCATTTTTCAGTGATTTCGGAAGTATTCTTTAAGTCTTTAATCGGTATAATTTTGGCCACAAATCACTCCTCACCTTAAAGGGGAGTATTTTATACCACTTTCTTTATTTTATGTCAATAGGAGAGAACTATTTTGAAAGAAAGAGGTACTCATGCATGAGTATCTATTTTTGAATGTTTAGAACTTATGTATTGGTCTTTAATCGGTGCGACCGAGTAAATAGTCCAACGAAACTTCAAAGATTTCTGCAAGCAGAATTAGATTATCTAACGAGGAGATATAGTTGAATCTTTTCAAGTTGGCAATGTAACATGTAAATATATGGACTTGTCTAAGAAATGAGACTAAAAAAACAACCTCAATCCCTTTTGTTATGAGGGATTGAGGCACTGGTGCCGCTGGCCGGAGTCGAACCGGCACGGAGGATTAGTCCAATGGATTTTGAGTCCATCGCGTCTGCCAATTTCACCACAGCGGCATAAAAGAAAAATGAATTGTGAAACATTAATATTATATACGATAGAGAAGAAAAAATCAAGCGTTTTTTAATTCTTTTTTCTCTTTTCCTTGCGATTTTTTTTATTTCGTGGTAAAATAATATCAACGACATTAAGGAACTCTTTTTATGGAAAAATTAGTATTAATTGACGGCAACAGTCTGCTCAACAGAGCTTATTATGCCACCCCCGTATTCACGTCGAAAAGCGGCTTGCCTACAAACGGTATTTTCGGCTTCGTCAAGCTGCTTTTGAAGCTTATTTCAGATAAAAAGCCGACATATCTGGCTGTGGCCTTCGATCTTCACGCGCCGACGTTCCGTCATGAGATGTATGCCGATTATAAGGCAGGACGTAAGCCGATGCCCGAAGATCTCGTCGTGCAGGTGCCTATTCTCAAAGAGGTCTTATCCCTCATGAAAATCAAGATCTGCGAGCTTCAGGGCTACGAGGCGGACGATATCATAGGAACGCTCGCCAAACGTTTTGCCGTACAGACATATATCTATACAGGCGACAGGGACTCGTATCAGTTAGTGGACGATACGACCAACGTCTGTTATACGCGTAAAGGCGTCAGCGATATTCTCGAGCTTTCCGTCGAAAACTTCAAAGATGAGGTAGGCCTGACGCCCGTACAGATCATCGATTTAAAAGCCTTAATGGGTGATAAATCGGACAATATTCCGGGAGTTGCAGGTATCGGTGAAAAGTCTGCCTATCATCTTCTGGAAGAATACCAAACGCTTGACGGTGTTTACGCACACCTTGACGAGATAAAAGGAGCTCTGAATAAGAAATTATCCGAAAATAAGGAAACTGCGTATTTTTCCCAACGTCTCGCTACAATAGATACCGAAGTCCCGATCGGAGTGACCTTGGCAGACTGTATTTTAAGAATGCCTTTTTCGCATACGGTACGCGAAAAGTTTGCCGAACTCGATTTCCGAAGCATGATTTCTCTTTCGATTTTTGACGATAACGATGCGTCTGATATCAAAGGGCAGAGTGCTGAAAATATGCCCGGCGTTTCCGAAGTTTTTCCCTCAAACATGGATGCTGCTGTTATGGCTGCGGAAAATAGGGGAAAGTTTATCGCCTGTGATTGGACCAACGACTGTTTCCGTTTCTTTTTAGACGACGAACAATCTGCAGAATACGTCTTGCCGATTAAAGAAAATCTTTTAGATGTCGGTTATTTTATCCATTCACTAAAGCCGTTGCTCGACAGTATCTTCGGCGGCGAAAAAACAGTTATCCTTTACAATTCCAAAGATATCCGTCATCGCTTGCAGGAACTGTCGGTAGAATTTTCCGCTCCCTTCGAAGATGTTTCTCTGATGAAATATCTCGCAGAAGGAACGGGAAATTCCGATAACCTGGATTTTTGCTTAAATTATTATTCTCTGCCCATACAAAATCGGGCTTATGGTATCTATGCGCTTTACAATATCTTCGGGGACACTTTGGACGAGGAGGAAAAGAAACTCTACCGCGATATCGAACTGCCTTTATCCGTCGTTCTTTTCGATATGGAAAAAGTGGGGGTATGGGTGGACGGCAATATTTTGAATGAATTTTCTCTAAAATACAGCACGGAATTAAAAGGCCTTACCGAGCGGATTTATCAGTTGGCGGGGGAAAAATTCAATATTAATTCTCCCGTTCAGCTGGGAAAAATTCTCTTCGAAAAATTGAAGATAGGCGACGGCGGAACACAAAAAAGCAAAGTAAAGAAAAATTACAGCACTACGGCCGAGATACTCGAAAAGTATGCCGAGGATTACGAAATCGTCCGCCTTTTGCTGCGTTACAGGCAGATACAAAAGCTCAATTCCACTTATGTGGAAGGATTTAAGCCTCTGATTGCCGAGGGGAAGGTTCATACGACTTACAATCAAATGAATACAGCGACGGGGCGGCTTTCCAGCGCCAACCCAAATTTGCAAAATATTCCCGTCAGAAACGAGGAAGGGAAGGAGCTTAGAAAAATCTTTGTAGCCGGCCCCGGAAACGTATTGGTAGATGCTGACTATTCTCAAATCGAACTTCGCCTTCTTGCGCATTTTTCGGGCTGTAAAGAGCTTGTGGAAGCCTATCGTGCCCATAAGGATATCCATTCTATTACGGCCTCACAGGTATTCGGCGTCCCAATCGATAAAGTAACGTCACAAATGCGGCGCAGCGCAAAAGCTGTCAATTTCGGAATCATTTACGGAATCAGTTCCTTCGGCTTGGGAAAGGATCTCGGGATCAGTGCAAAAAAAGCGAAAGAATATATCGACAAATATTTCGAGACGTATTCCGACGTAAAAAAATATATGGACGAAAACGTCGAAAAGGCAAAACGTGACGGATATATCACCACGCTGTTCGGCCGCAGGCGGGTAATAAACGAGCTGAAATCCTCAAATTATAACGTTCGTTCTTTTGGCGAAAGAGCCGCCATGAATATGCCCTTGCAGGGGTCCAGCGCCGACATCATCAAAATTGCCATGATAAACGTCTATAAAAAGCTTAACGAATGCAATCTTCGCGCGAGACTGGTGCTGCAGGTTCATGACGAACTGGTTATCGATTGCCCCGAAGAGGAGAAAGATATCGTCTCCGGGATATTAAAGACAGAAATGGAAAATGCGGTTGCTCTCAAGGTTCCGCTCACCGTCGAAGTAGGCTGCGGAAAAAATTGGTTCGCAGCAAAATAGTATTTGTTTCACGTAATTCATTTCACAAATAAATATTATGAAACAAAATACGTGAAACATATTATTGTAAGGGCAGCAAGGAGGGGCCTATGCAAAATATAAAGATTGCCGTCACAGGCGGAATAGGCAGCGGAAAATCTACCGTTGCCGAGTTCCTTCGTTCCAAAAGATTACCTGTATTTTCCTGCGACCAAATTTATCATAAGCTTATTAAGCAAAAAGACTATCTCGCTGCCATAGAGGCCCGATTTCCCAATACCACAAAAGACGGAAAACTTCTTAAAGAAAAACTCTCTCAAATTGTTTTTACAGACAAAGACGCATTAGAAGCATTAAACTCTATTACCCATCCGCTGATTATTAAAGAATTGGAAAAAGAAATGGAAGAAGTACAAGCGCCTTTCGTCTTTGCGGAAGTGCCTTTGCTTTTCGAAGGAAAATTCGATTCGCGTTTCGATCGAATTTTAGTCGTTTTGAGAGAGAAACATAGTCGGATACATGCTATCATGAAACGGGATCGGCTTAAAGAAACATGTATAATTGCTCGCATGAACAATCAATTCGACTACGACAGAAACAAAGAAGCTCTCACAAAAAATAGAAAGGTTTTTCTTATTAATAACAACGATTCGCAGGAAGCTCTTGAAAAAGAGGTTTCTAATTTTCTAAAGTCAATAGGCTTTGATTGTGAAACTAATTCTGTGAAACAATAATCTTTTTGATTTTATTAAAGCCCTCCTTATCAATAAAGAGGGCTTTTTTTATTACGTCAGACATAATTAATACGCGTGACGTATCTATATGCCTGATATAGATATATTTATATGTCAGGCATAATATATATGTCTGACGTACTACACGGTAACCTACCGCAAAGGAAAGTATGTTCTTCTTATATTTACACATACTTAATAAAAGGTTTTTTTCAAAGCTGTAAGCCATTCTCTTTTCAAGCGATAGACATGAGTGTATCAAAGTTTTCGTTTTGAGAGAGAAAATCGCACTATTCGACAACATCATTGGAAAAAAATTGTAAAAAAGTTAATTTTTTTTCATTTTGGTCTTGAAAAAAATAAAAAAGTATAGTATAATACCTCTTAAGAACAACGGGTTTGTTTTCAACGTATTTTTTATACGTCTGCACTGAAAAGGATTTTTCGCGCTTTGATAATTTTTTTCAAAAATGAAATATTCGATCAGTCCTCGAAAAATTTAGCCCCTTGTCGTTTCAAGCCCAATATCTTTTTAATTTCAGGAGAATATTAAATGAGTGAATCCGATATCAATTTTCCTTTGCATCTATTCCATCACGGAACCAATTTCAAAGCGTATGAGACGATGGGTGCCCATCCTTTCACACGGGGCAGAAAACGCGGTTATGTTTTTCGGGTTTGGGCGCCTCACGCGAAAAAAGTTTCCGTCGTGGGGGATTTTAATCAATGGGATAAGGATTCCCATGTTATGGAACGGCTGATCGACAATGAAACCTTCGAACTTTTTATTTCCGGCGTAAAGCAATACGACTGCTATAAATATTGCATAGAAACCGCGGACGGTAAACAGCTCTTTAAGGCCGATCCTTATGCGTTTCATGCGGAAAATCCCGGGCCGGGTTCGTCCAATGCCTCTAAATTATATGATTTGTCGGGATTTAACTGGACGGATCGCGCATATTCGGACAAGCTGAAGCATAAAAATGTGTATGCGTCTCCGTTGAACATCTACGAGGTAAATCTTCTTTCCTGGAAGCTTCACGAGAACGGCAGCCCTTATACCTATCGCGAGCTTGCAGGCGAGCTTGTCGGCTACGTCAAAGAAATGGGATATACGCATGTGGAATTTATGCCCGTTACCGAATATCCGTTTGACGGCTCGTGGGGGTATCAGGTGACGGGATATTATGCCGTCACTTCGCGTTTGGGTACGCCGCACGATTTTATGTATCTCGTAAATGAATTTCATAACGCGGGGATCGGGGTTATTCTCGATTGGGTACCCGCACATTTTCCCAAAGACGCCTTCGGACTTTACGAGTTTGACGGCGAGCCCTTGTACGAGCCTTCGCAATGGGACAGAAAGGAAAATGAAGGCTGGGGGACGCGGAAATTTGATTACGGCCGGGACGAAGTAATGTCGTTTCTCATTTCAGACGCGGTATTTTTCTTCGATAAATATCATATCGACGGATTGAGAGTGGACGCCGTAGCTTCCATGCTTTATCTCGATTACGACAAACGTCCCGGGGAATGGATGCCGAATATTTACGGCGACAACAAAAACCTGGAGGCCGTAGCTTTCCTCCGCAGGCTCAACGAGGCCGTATTCGGGTATTACCCGCAGGCTTTGATGATCGCCGAGGAATCGACCGCGTGGCCGCTGATTACGCGCCCTACGGACGCAGGAGGGCTGGGTTTCAATTTTAAGTGGAATATGGGCTGGATGAACGACGTCCTTTCCTATCTTTCCACAGATCCCATTTATCGGCAATATAACCATAACAAGCTTACTTTTTCGATGATGTACGCCTTTTCCGAAAATTATATACTGCCCATTTCCCACGACGAAGTGGTGCACGGAAAAGCTTCTCTGATCAGCAAAATGCCGGGCGCATACGAGGATAAATTTGCGGGCGTACGCTCTTTTATGGGATATATGATGTCCCATCCAGGAAAAAAACTCAATTTCATGGGCAGTGAATTCGGACAGTTCAAGGAATGGGATTACAGCGAAGGAATCGAATTTTTCCTCAAAAAATATCCGCTTCACGATAAACTTTCAAGGGCCGTGCGCGACCTCAATCACTTTTATCTCGACACCCCGGCCTTTTACGAGATCGAGGATTCGTGGGAAGGCTTCGAGTGGCTGGCTCCCAATGACGCCGACCGCAATTTTATTTCCTATATCCGCAAGGACAAACAGGGTAATCAGATCGTCGTCCTGATCAATTTTTCGGGAGTGGAACTCACAAATTATACGTTAGGCATCGAAAAAGGCAAATATAAACTGATATTCAATACCGATTCCGTGAAATACGGCGGAAGCGGAGTCATGAAAAAACGTATTTTCACTACGACAAAGACGCCGAGTCACGGCAAGGAATATTCAATCAAAGTGGATATTCCCAAACTGACCTGCGTATATTTGACAAAAATAGACTGATTTAACATTCAGGGGGTTTTATTATGCAAAGAAAAAAGGAATGCGTCGCCATGCTTCTGGCCGGCGGACAAGGCAGCAGGCTGTTTGCTCTCACCAACAATATTGCAAAGCCCGCCGTCGCATTCGGCGCAAAGTATCGCATCATCGATTTCCCGCTCTCCAACTGTATAAATTCGGGGATCGACACCGTGGGGGTGCTGACGCAGTATCAGCCGTTGATTCTCAACGAATACATCGGCAACGGCCAGCCGTGGGATCTCGACAGAGCCTACGGCGGCATCCATATCCTTTCGCCGTATCAGGCCAAAGCGCGCTCCAGCTGGTACGAGGGCACGGCGAACGCCATCTATCAGAACATGCATTTCATGAAGATGTATAATCCCGAATATGTGCTGGTACTTTCGGGCGACCATATCTATAAAATGGATTACGCCGCCATGCTCAAGGCTCATATTGAAACGGGAGCAGACTGTACCATTGCGGCGATCGACGTTCCTTTGAACGAAGCCTCCCGCTTTGGGATACTTAATACCAACCCCGGCGGTTCGATCTATCAGTTCGAGGAAAAGCCCAAGGCGCCCAAGAGCACGCTCGCGTCCATGGGAATTTATATTTTTACGGCAGAAAAGCTGTTTAAGTATCTTGAAAAAGACGACGCCGACCCCAATTCCTCGAAGGATTTCGGCAAAGACGTTCTGCCCGCTATGCTGAATGCGGGGGAAAAAATGTATTCCTATCTTTTCGAAGGATATTGGAAGGACGTTGGGACAATCGCCTCCCTCTGGCAGGCGAATATGGACTTGCTGGGCGATACGCCGGCCTTTGACGTCAAGGACAAGGCCTGGAAAATCCATTCCCGCAATCCCTTGGCTCCGCCCGAATATATAGGAAGCCGTGCCGTCGTAAAAAACTCGATGATTGCGCTGGGCTGCGAAATTGAAGGAACGGTAGAAAATTCTATACTCGGCAGCAACGTCGTCGTAGAAAAAGGCGCCGTAGTGAAAGATGCGGTGGTTCTCGCAAACAGCGTCATCAAAGCAGGGGCCTGCGTTTCCTATTCCATTATCGACGAAAACGTAACGGTCGGAAAAGGCGCGGTAGTGGGCGTAGATAAAAATCCGAAAGCGGAAATCGTGGTTCTCGGCAGGGATATTACCGTAGGCGACGGCATACGCGTTTTGAGCGGACAAAAAAACGAAAAAGATATTTTGGCGTAAAAAGGGAGGAAATTAAATATATGTCAGCATCGGCAGTCGGAGTTATTTTTTCAAATCTTCATGAAGAAAACGTTCCCGAGCTCGTCCGCAGAAGGACGATGGCTTCTATTCCGTTCGGCGGCAGATACCGCCTCATCGATTTCCCGCTTTCCAATATGGTCAATTCGGGTATTACTACAGTAGGCCTTATGGCAAACAACAACTACCGCTCTCTGATCGATCATCTCGGCAGCGGCAAGGATTGGGATCTGGCCCGTAAAGACGGCGGCATTATTCTTTTGCCTCCCTTTTCCGACGAAAGCGAAAAGCTTTATACCACGCGGCTGGAAGCGTTAAAAGGTCTCACGGGCTTTTTAACCAGACGGCAGGAAAAATACGTAGTCCTTTCCGATTGCGACGGCGTCGCAAGATTAAATATTTCGGATATTCTTGCCTATCACGAAAATAAAAATGCCGACATTACCATGGTCACCCATTATGAAGAGGTGGAAAAGACGGCTCATTATATGCTGATCGGCGCGGACAAAGAGGGACGGGTGAACGAAGTAAAAATTACTCCCCGCGTAAGAAGCAAAACAAAAGCGGACGTGTATATCAACGTCATGGTGTTTAATCGTCAGTTCCTGCTCAATCTCGTCGAAGATTCTATGGCTCGCGGATATACCTGTTTCGAAAGCGATATTATCGCCAAACAGCTCGACAGCCTGAAAATTTATCGCTATGCTTTTCAGGGCTACTATGCGGGCATAAATTCCATGGCGTCCTATTATAAACATAACATGGAGCTCCTCGATAAAGACGTGCGGGACGAACTGTTCGGCGCGCGGGATATCTATACGAAAGTGCGCGACAGCGCGCCCTCCAAATACGGAGACGAGGTCGTCGTTAAAAATTCTTTGATTTCCGACGGCTGCGAAATCGAGGGAACCGTGGAAAATTCCATTCTCTTCCGCGGCGTCAAAGTAGCAAAAGGCGCGGTGATCAGAAATTCCATCATTATGCAGGATAATATTATCGGCGCAAACGCCGCTCTCGACTGCGTAATTACCGACAAAAATGTCGTAATCGCCGACAGGAGAAAACTCAGCGGCTGCGAAGTGCTTCCCTATTTCATTCAAAAGGGGACAATGCTCTAAAACAAAGAATTAAAACTATGTCACGCATACATAATTATGTATGACATACATATTAGAATTATCGATTTGAAACGGGAGGATAAAATGTCAAATCAAACCACTCAAAGCGCAAAAAGCCCCAAGACGCCCGCAAAGGCGCCGGTTAAAAAAAGGACGAAAAAGGTTTCCGTAGAAATTTTGCGGGAGGAAAAGGAGGCTGTACTTCCCGAAACTGCTCCGAAGGAAACAATAGAAATATTCCCGAAAAAGAAAATTCTTTTCGTCGCTTCCGAAGCGACTCCGTTTATTGCGACGGGCGGCCTCGCGGAGGTGATAGGCTCCCTTTCGAAAGCGTTGGCGAAAGATCCCGCTTATGATGTAAGGGTTGTTCTGCCGCTTTATTCGGATATTAAAGCGGAATACCGACGCAAGATGTCTTTTCTGGGCAATATCTTCGTGCCGCTTTCCTGGCGAAATCAGTATTGCGGAATATTTTCCTGTCAGGAGGAAGGCGTAACTTTTTATTTTCTCGACAACGAATATTATTTCAAGCGGCCCGGCTGTTACGGCTATTACGACGACGGTGAACGCTTCGCATTTTTTTCGCGCGGTGTGATGGAAATACTTCCGTTTATCAATTTCTATCCCGACGTTTTGCATTGCCACGATTGGCAGGCGGCTCTTTCGGTGCTGTATCTCAAGACGATCTACTGTTATCGGCCCGAGTATCAGTTTATCCGCGCGTTGTTTACCATTCATAATATCGAATATCAGGGGAAATATTCTTTGGATATCCTGGAAGATTTGTTCGGGATTTCAAATAACTACCGCTATCTGCTCGAATACGACGGCTGTCTCAATCTGATGAAAGGGGCGATCGAATGTGCGGAAAAATTTTCAACCGTCAGCCCGACCTATGCCAATGAAATCAAAAATCCGTTATATGCGCACGGACTGGACGAGATCATCCGTAAAAACGCCTTCAAGCTTTCGGGGATTCTCAACGGGATCGATACGGTTTCCTACGATCCCGCAACCGATCCCGCGTTGTTTGCGCATTACAGCGCGGACGACCTCGGCAATAAGGCTGTATGCAAAGCCGAACTTCAGAAAATGCTCGGTCTGTCCGTCAAACAAGTTCCCGTTATCGCCATGATCTCCAGGTTGGTTTCCCATAAGGGGCTGGATCTCGTCAAAGCGGTAATCGAGGATATTTTGCAGGACGACGTCCAGTTTGTACTCCTCGGCACGGGGGACGCCGTTTACGAAAATTATTTCAAAGACCTCGGCCGCCGCTATACGGGAAAGGTCGCTACGGTCATCGCGTTTAACGGCGACCTGTCGAGAAAAATCTATTCCGGCGCCGATATCTTCCTTATGCCCTCAAAAAGCGAGCCCTGCGGTCTTTCGCAGATGATCGCCTCGAGATATGCCGCGGTACCCGTTGTGCGGGAGACGGGCGGGCTCTTCGACAGCATCAAGCCTTACGGTTCGGGCGGAAACGGCTTCACATTTGCCGCCTACAATCCGTATGATATGTTGTATGTAGTCCGTGAGGCCGTAAACACGTATAAAAATGGGGAAGAATGGCAAGTTTTAATGCAGAAGGCCGCCCGTACGGACTTTTCCTGGCTGCATTCGGCGGAGGAATATAAAAAACTTTATACCGCTACGCTTACATTGAAAAAGTAAGGAAGTCCGCCGCAACTTTTACGACTTGACAAGCGGAGTTCCGTATGTTATAATACAACGGAACAAATCAGGAGTGAATGAACAAATATGAATAAAAACAAAACCACGGAAATCGACGCCAAAGCGCTGATCAAAGGGAAGCTTTCCCGCTATTTCGGCGTCGCGCCCTCCGAAGCGACCAAAGAACAGATCTATAAAGCCGTCGTCATGAGCGTTCGGGACATTATGCTGGAAAAGAGACAGCAGTTCCATATCGAGACGAAGGCAAAAAAAGCAAAGAGGGTTTACTATCTCTGCATGGAGTTTTTATTGGGGCGTTCGCTCAAAAACAGCGTTTTTAATCTGGGTGTAAAAGATGTCTTTGAAGAGGCCTTGAAACCTTACGACGTAACGCTTTCCGATTTGTACGAGCTGGAACCCGACGCAGGCCTCGGCAACGGCGGACTGGGGCGTTTGGCGGCGTGTTTTCTCGACGCGCTCGCATCGGGGGATTATCCTGCGATGGGCTTTTCCATCCGTTACGAATACGGGTTGTTCAAGCAAAAAATCATCGAGGGCTGGCAGACGGAGCTTCCCGACGTATGGCTTCCCGGCGGCGAAGTGTGGCTGACCCAGCGAAGCGACAATATTTATACGGTAAAATTCGACGGTTACGTAGAGGAAAAATGGACGGAGCACGGTCTGGAGACGGTATATCGCAATGCAAAGGAAGTGCAGGCGATCGCCTATGATATGATGGTATCGGGCTTCGACAGCAAAGCGGTATCCGTTTTAAGGCTCTGGAAAGCGAAAAGCGTACAAAACTTCGACATGAAGCTGTTTTCCCAGGGCGATTATAACGCGGTGATGCAGGAGGACAACGAAGCCGATCTGATTTCCAAAGTGCTCTATCCCGCGGACAATCACGTGGAAGGAAAGTCTCTGCGCTTAAAGCAGCAGTATTTTCTCGTTTCCGCTTCCCTGCAAAATATTCTGAAAGATCATAAACGCAGATACGGCTCGATCAGGCTTTTGCCGCAGCTGGCGGCAATCCATCTCAACGATACGCATCCCGCTTTGGCCGTTCCCGAACTGATGCGTCTTTTGATCGATGAAAACGGCATGAGCTGGGAGGAAGCGTGGGCCGTCACGACCTCGGTTTGCGCCTATACCAATCATACGGTGCTGGCGGAAGCCCTGGAGACCTGGCCCGAAGACCTGATCGCCCGCAAACTGCCCCGTATTTATTCTATTCTGAAAGAAATAAACCGCCGTTTCTGTGAAGATCTCTGGAAGCGCTTCCCAGGCGATTGGGATAAGATTTCCCGCATGGCAATCATCTCCTATAACGTCGTGAAGATGGCGAATTTATCCGTGTATGGCTCCCATTGCGTCAACGGAGTATCAAAGCTGCACAGCGACATTATCAAGAAGAGTATTTTCCGCGATTTTTACGACTATACGCCCGAAAAGTTTACCAACGTGACCAACGGAATCGCGCACAGGCGTTGGCTGAATCAGTCCAATCCCGAGCTTTGCGCGCTGCTCAACGAATGTATCGGGGAAGGGTATGCGAAGGACGCTTCCAAGCTGGCGGACTTCAAAAAATTTGAAAACGACGACGGCGTATTGGAGCGGCTGGATGAAATCAAGGCGCTCAAGAAACAGCAATTTGCCGATTATGCCTATAAAAAGCAGGGGATCGTCATCGATCCGACAACCGTCTTCGACGTACAGGCCAAACGGATGCACGAATATAAACGCCAGCTTCTCAATGTCCTGCACATCGTTACCGACTATTTGGCCCTGAAAGAAAATCCCGAGCTTCCGGTGCTGCCCAAAACGTATATTTTCGCCGCCAAAGCCGCGGCGGGATACTATATGGCGAAGAAGATTATCAAATTGATCTGCTTTATTTCGGAGGATATCCGTCAAAACCCCAAGCTCCGCGAAAAGCTCAACGTCGTATATATGGAAGATTACAATGTCACGATGTCCGAAATGCTGATGCCTGCTTCGGAAGTTTCCGAACAGATCTCTTTGGCAGGAAAAGAAGCGAGCGGCACGGGAAATATGAAATTCATGATCAACGGAGCGCTCACCGTAGGGACGCTGGACGGCGCAAACGTAGAAATGGCGGAACACGTAGGCGAAAAAAACATCTTCATTTTCGGGCTGAAGGCCGACGAAGTTTCCCAGATTTGGCGTAACGGTTACTCTTCCAGCGTGTATTATAATCAGGATCCGATGCTCCGCAAGGTAATTGAAGCCCTTATCGTAGGGTTCCGCGGCGAATCCTTTTCGGATATTGCCAATTATCTCCTTACGGGCTCTCCCGTCGCCGATCCCTATATGTGTATGGCGGATTACGAATCCTATATCGGTACGCAGCAAAAAATCTCCGAGCTCTACGCCAACGACAAACGCACCTGGAATCAGATGTCCCTGCGGAATATCGCCGCAGCGGGATATTTCTCCGCCGACAGAAGCATAAAGGAATATGCCGATAATATCTGGCACCTTAAAGCTCTCCGCTAAATCGAAAACAGAACATTCTTTTGCAAAAAGCTGTAAAAATGTTTTTACAGCTTTTTGTCAGGTAACAGAACTTTTATAACAAAAATTCGGGTCAAACATATGAACGTCTATTTCAACCCTTTGGATAAGGCCTGCAAAAGTATTACGGGCGGCGTCCGTCAGGGCGATAAACTGCAATTCAATATTTTTTATCTCAAAGAAAACTTTACCCGGGGAGAGTTTTTTTCGTTGCGTACACCGCTTTGGGGGGAATGCGAAACGCCTGCCTCGGAGGCGACGTTGTCTTTGGGAAAGGACGGGGAAGAAAGGAGTCTCTATCCGTTACGCAAAACGTCCTACGGGTGGACAATCAGCCTTAAAATTAACGAAATCGGGCTTTATTATTATAATTTCGTTATAGACGATTTCTATTTAACCATGGGGAAAGGGCGTTTCGGACAGCTATCGGGAGAAAAAAAGCCGGAGTTTCAGTTGCTTGTTTTTGCGGAAGATTACACAACGCCCGATTGGTTTAAGGGGGGAATTCTGTATCAGATCTTTCCGGATCGCTTTTGCAAGGTAGGTAATATGCCTGACATAGCAGGAAGAATACCGCGTTTTGATTGGGGCGGAACGCCTTCGTATAAACCCGACGAAAAGGGTAAAATTCTCAACAACGATTTTTTCGGGGGAAATTTTAAGGGGATACAGAGCAAGTTGAAGTATCTGAAAAGCCTCAGCGTTTCGGCGATCTACTTAAATCCGATTTTTGAAGCGGCATCCAACCATCGTTATGATACTTCCGATTACAGAAATGTCGATCCGATACTCGGTACAAAGGAAGATTTTCAAAATTTGGTTGTGGAAGCGAAAAAATATGGAATTCGGCTTATTCTCGACGGCGTTTTTAACCATACGGGAGATAACAGCGTATATTTCAATAAATACGGCCTTTATCCTTCGATCGGCGCTTATCAATCCAAAAATTCTCCCTATTATTCGTGGTACACCTTTCAGGAATATCCCGATAAATACAACAGCTGGTGGGGCATTGATATTCTGCCCGAAGTAAATGAAGAATCGGAAAGCTATCAGGAGTTTATTCTGGGAGAAAACGGCGTCTTGAAGCATTGGCTTTCCTACGGGATCGGCGGATACAGGCTGGACGTGGCGGACGAGTTGCCCGATTTTTTCTTAAAAAAGCTGCGAACGACAGTTAAAACGGCAAATCCCGAAGCAGTCATTATCGGCGAAGTATGGGAAGACGCTTCAAATAAAATCGCTTATTCCAAGCGGCGGGAATACCTTCAGGGCGGCGAACTGGATAGTGTGATGAACTATCCGCTCAAGGATGCAATCATTCATTTTATCGTTACGGGTAACGCAGAAAATCTCGTCGATACCATACGTATGCTGTGCGACAATTATCCCAAGCAGACGTTGGATGCTTTAATGAATATTCTGGGTACGCACGATACGGCGCGTATTCTTACGGTATTAGGCGGAAAGTCGTGCTATACAAAAGATGAAATGGCTTCTGTGCAAATGCGTCTTACCGAAAAAGAAAGAAAGCTTGCGATAGAAAAAGTAAAAATGGCAGCGTTGCTTCAATATACTTTGCCCGGCGTTCCTTGTGTTTATTACGGCGACGAAAATGCGGCGGAGGGTTACATCGATCCGTTTTGCCGCGGATGTTTTGATTGGGAACACTTGAACGGCGAGCTGATTTCCTATTATCAAAAGCTCGGTAAAATCCGAACCCGATTCAGAGAAATTTTTTGCTCGGGCGAATACGAGGAAATTTATCAAAGAAACGGCTGTTTTATTTTTCGAAGATTTAATTCGAATACAGAAATCTATATTTATGTCAACAATTCGTCCGAAGGCTATTTTATAAATTTTTCGGGAAATTATCTTGAGCAGCTTCAAAATATCGCTTTTGAAAACGTATTTGAAATAAAGCCTGATTCTTTTGGAATATTCTCAAAAGCAGAAATTTAAGCTTTTTTCCTTTGTTTTGTCTGTTTTTAACCGTAACTATTCGTAAAACCTGTATTTTACGAATAGTTATAAATCTCCTCTCCTTCGATAAAAAAGGTGCGGCATTGAATTTTTCTCTTAAATTATTCCTTTTCGTCGGAGGAAATTTTTTTCTTTTGCTTATAAAACTTTTCGGAAAATCCATACTTTTTATTGACAGGATAGATATTTCGCGGTACAATATTTATTATGAAGAAAGAAAATTACTATATCAAACGTAATATTCAGGATATCGATAAAATAAACGAACTGATAGAATGCCTTCCCCCTTTCTGCGAGGATTATTTTATGGGTATCGAAGCGCGGACAAGCTGTCAGACCCGTTTGAAATACGCTTACGATCTTCGTATCTTTTTTGACTTTCTCTGTAAAAAAAGATATAAAAGAAAAGATCCCCTTGATTTGACGCTGGAAGATCTGGAAGGCGTGACAAACAACGATATCGAATTTTTCTTGAGTTATCTTTCCCACTATCGCTTTAATGAGAAAAATCTTACCTGTGACGAACGCGCCAAAGCCCGAAAGCTATCCGCCGTGCGCGCTATGTTTAAGTACTTTTTCAATAAAGGACTGATCGACGTGGACAATTCCGCAAAGGTTCAGACGCCCAAACTTCACGAAAAGGAAATCATCCGTCTCGAAGAGGAAGAAGTTTCCCGGCTGATCGATATCGCGGAATCGGGAAGCGGCCTCTCCCGCCACGCTTCAGGCTATCACGAAAAGACGCGCGTCCGAGATACCGCGATTCTTACCCTATTTTTAGGAACGGGAATTCGTATCAGCGAGCTGGTTGGCCTCGATAACGATAGCTTCGATTTTTCCAATAATTCGTTTATCGTTACAAGAAAAGGCGGAAACAACGCTATTTTGTATTTTTCGGACGAAGTCAAATATGCCCTCGAGGAATATATCGCCGAAAAATCCAACGACGAAAAGGTCCCCTCGCAGGAAAACGCTTTCTTTCTGTCTATGCAATATAAAAGAATCAATGTCCGTTCGGTAGAGATTCTCGTAAAAAAATACAGCAGTATCGTGACGCCTCTGAAAAAAATTACGCCGCATAAGCTCAGAAGCACTTACGGTACACGGCTTTATAACGAAACGGGCGATATTTATATCGTCGCGGACGTTCTCGGTCATAAGGACGTCAATACGACGAAAAAACACTATGCGGCGATCAGCGAGGACAACCGCAAAAAGGTGGCGGACGCCGTAAAACTTCGGCAAGAGCCCGACGACACTCCCCCGGGCGACAAAAATTAAGGAAATTCTATGGAAAAAATTTATATCATACAGCCTATCACCGAAGATAACGCGGAAAAATACCGCGTACTGCAGGAGGAGGCCGTTTCCCTCATCGAAAGCGCAGGCGCCGCCTATGCGGGCACCATTTATCAAAACGTGCGCGAAATCAATCCCGCCACCTTCATCGGCGAAGGTAAACTGCGCGAGCTTAAAGAACGCCTCTATGGCCTCGACGAGATTACGGTGCTGTTCAACGGCGAGCTCTCCCCTTCTCAAACGCTGAATATTTCGGCCGCTTTGGACAATCGCAAGGTGATCGACCGCACTACGCTCATTCTGGATATCTTTGCGAAAAACGCGCAGAGCAGCGAAGGAAAATTACAGGTCGAGCTGGCCCAGCTCAAATATATTTATCCGCGTCTGAAAGGCAAAGGCGAGGCGCTTTCGCGTCTGGGCGGAGGCGTAGGCACGCGCGGACCGGGAGAAACGCAGCTGGAAACCGACAGGCGCTATATTCGCGGCCGTCTGAAATATCTCGAACAACGGCTCAGGGAAACGGAAAAACGGCGTTCGCTTCAAACGGTCAGACGAAAAAAGGACGCGGTGAAAACCATCGCGCTGGTCGGATATACAAATACGGGAAAATCCACATTGTTGAATTTGCTTACGGGTTCGGACGTCTATGTAAAGAACGAATTGTTTGCCACGCTTGACCCGACGGCGCGGAGCTTTTCGGTAAACGACGCGGAGTTCCTGCTCGTCGATACAGTCGGTTTTTTGCAGGATCTTCCGCACAATCTCATCGAGGCGTTCAAATCCACGCTGGAAAGCGCCTTAAACTGCGATTTGGCCCTGATCGTCTGCGACGCGACGGGCGAATACGACATGCAGCTGAAAACTACGCTGGACACCTTGCGCGAAATGGATTTTGCCTCGCCCTATCTCGTCGTCATGAACAAGAGCGAAGGAATGGATACCTCGGCGTTTCCGTACGGCAGCGTTGCAATTTCCGCCAAAGAAAATCTGGGGATCGACGCTCTGAAACGGGAGATTCTCAAACGTTTTTCGGAGGATTTTCTCTTTTGCAATTTGTTCGTGCCCTATTCCGCGCTCGGCGAATACGGAAAAGTAAAACCTCTCCTTACGGAAAAAAATATCGAATTCACCGACGAGGGACAAAAAATACGGGCGGTCATTCCCTCCATGTATGCCGATAAATTTACCCCGTACATCACGGGCAGAAACGAATACTAAAGATAAGCGGGCCTTCCATTTTCGGAGGCCCGCTTCCCATCGCTATTTTCCGTCATACTCTTCGGGATTGGTATAGATCTTGTCGATTTTGATAGACGCGACGTCTTTGAACTCCAGACATTTGCCGCAGTTGTCGCACACCTTGCCCGGGTCGAGGTCGCACGTTTCACATTCCATACAACCGATGCAGTCCCTTTCGTATAACACACATTTTTGTCTATGACTCGTTTTGTTCATTTTTGCCTCCGCTTAAACTTCTCCCCATTATTATAGCATAATTTTTCCAAAAATCAAGAATTTTCTATAAACATTTGTTTGCATTTTCCAAAAAAGTGTGATATAATTGAATACAAGGAAACCCGAAAGGAGGAAAACCCTCATGATCGACGAAAATAAATTAATCAAGGTAATGGATTATATCAGGCGTTTTTCGGAGGAAAACGGCTATACGCCTTCCGTGCGCGAAATCGGCAAGGAATGCGGCATAAAATCCACTGCCACCGTGCACAGCTATATCGAAAAGCTGCAGGACAGAGGCTATCTGAATAAGACGGACAACAAGAAACGGTCGGTCAGCATCGGCAGAAGCTCGACGGTCACTATCCCCCTCATCGGTACGGTCACGGCGGGACAGCCGATTTTTGCCTACGAAAATTATGAGGACTATTATACCTTCCCCGCGGGCGAATTCACGGGCGAGGATCTGTTTATGCTCCGCGTCCAGGGAACCTCCATGATCGACGCGGGAATTTTTAACGGAGATAAAATCGTCGTGCGCCGTCAGCAATCCGCCGACGACGGCGAAATCGTCGTGGCTCTCGTCGAAGATTCCGCCACGGTGAAAAGATTGTACCGCCGCAACGGTAAAATCGTATTACACCCCGAAAACGAGGCTCTGGCCGACATGATATTCGAGCCCGGGGAAGTATCTATCCTGGGGAAAGTCGTCGGTCTGACGCGAAATTACAAGGCTTAAAACGCATTCTGCAAATCAATATTATAAACGCCCGATTTTCTTCCATGAAAATCGGGCGTTTGGTTGGAGCTTTAGCGAAAATAAACCCCCAGTTCTACTGGGGGAAGAAAAAACACTT
>ERZ506905.32-NODE-32-length-122068-cov-10.1364_pt1 | contig 122068 bp, 89 predicted proteins | sample MGYA00513175_ERZ506905 | MGnify/ENA metagenome assembly ERZ506905
AAGTGTTTTTTCTTCCCCCAGTAGAACTGGGGGTTTATTTTCGCTAAAGCTCCAACAAAAAAATCCCTCGCCAAAACGCGGGGGATTTTTTGCTTTTTGAGACAGCTCGAAAACAGCGGGGGATTTTTTGCTTTTTGAGACAGCTCGAAAACATTCGCTCTCAAAATTCAAGCAAAACTCTCTTCAAATAGGTTCAGCAGTCCATAGCGAGTCTTTCCCCGTCCGGATAGGAAAAGGTCACTTTTACGCCGTACTTTTTGGGAAAAGTAAAATTTTTATCGAACACGGGCGCGCCGTTTTCAACTGTTTCGTAACCCGTGAGACAGCGGAGCAGAAGCACCGCCGCCACGGAGGCAAAGCCGTGATTGCAGCTTGCGCTCGGGGAATCGTTTTCCCACAGCGTACCCGTCTTTTCCGCCATATCCGAAAAATAATCGAGACTTTCACGGATTACGCGCTCCCGCTCTCCTATGCCGCAGAGCCAAAAAAAGCGCAGATAATTTCCGATAAACATATTGCTGCGCCCCACTTCGGGATAGGCGTCCGCGCGCAGGGGGCCGAATTCCTCCATCATTTTCCGCCGAAATTCCGTGTCCGTCTCCATTCCCGCAAACAGCGCGTAATATTGACAGGTTTCGCTTACGTGATCCGCGCATCTGACCAGCGCTCCCCCCTGCCGCAAGGCGTTGTCCGCAAAAAATTTTCCGTCGTAGGAGAGCCGAAGTATCTGCCCGCGCACCCGTCTTGCCTGCTCGCTCAGCTCAGGATCGCCGTAGAGCTTATCCACAGTCTCCAGCATCAGCGCATAGAGCATATTGGACGGGAAGTTGACGCCCGATACGTACGCGGCGTCGTTTGAAACGCTCCACTCCAGAAATATCCAGCCGCGCAGGTTTTCCAAAAGGCCGTATTCGTTGAGAAAGGGCGTAAAGAAATCGACGACGCCGTAAACCTTTTCCTTTGCCCGATCCACGATTTCGCGGTCGGACGTACGCAGGAAATAGTCGTACAGCTCGAGAACAAACCACATCGCCCAATTGGGAATATAGGCGTGGTCGTGATGCTGGGCGGGGAAACAGTCGGGAAGCATCCCCTTTTCGATCTCGGGCACGTCCGCAAGAATATAGTTTTCGAGGAAACGCTTTTCGATCTCGTTACGCCCCGTAAACAGCCGCTCCGCCTGCGCGGAAAAATACGAATCGCACAGCCAGCCCGCGCGCTCCCGACCGGGACAATCGGTAAAGATATCCACCGCGTTTTGACGGAACGTAGCTGCCGCCGCCTCGAAAACCGCTTTCACACGCGCGTCTCCCTCCACGGAAATACAGTCGGCGCTCCCGTTTTCCAGCGTGACCAGCGACGGAACGATTTTAGCCTTTCCGGGGGAAAGAATCTTCAGATATTTGAATGCGTACGGCTCCGCGCTCATCACCTCGTGCCGTCCCGCGGGCAGCGTCCAGCAGATGAAATCGTTGTTGGCGGAACGGCGGAAAATCCATTTTCCGTCGGGCAGGATCTCGTCGAATACAGCAAAAATTTTCACTTCGGCATCCGTCTCCACAACCAGCCGCAAAAAGCCCGACCGTTCGGAGGGCAGTTCGTAATCCGCCGCAAGATATCCCGTTTCGGTCTCCCCGATCAGATCCCTTTGTATGTCGAAAGCGCCCTCGGGGGTTCGATACAGCGGATTGTCCTTCCACCATACCTCGCGCACCTCGTCAAACCCGCCGAAACTCGTTTCACCGAGAAAGCGGAACCCCGCCTCGGCATAATCCGCCTTGTCGCCGTTCCCTTCCAGCAGGATCGGCGCTTCGACGGAATAGACGGGAAGCGTCTCCCTCGCGGGACGACGGAGATCGTAAACCTCGAGAAACCCGCGCTGAAAGCTGTATCGGGGAACGTCCCGACGGCGGTCGGAAACGCTTTCGCAGACGAAATCGGACGTTTCCGCAATCGTCCTTCCGCCGCGCGTCACCTCCGCGCCGAAATAGGGAAGCTGTTGGTCGCAGGCATAGCATGCGACGTTGTACGCCGTCACCTTCACGACGAGCTCGCGGACGCCCGAAAGAGAAAGCCGCCGCAAGCGCGCATATCCCGCGGCCGTGCGCTCGGGGCCGTAGGAAATAAATTCCCCGTCCGCCCAGACGCGGTAAAAATCCGCCGCGCAAAGCGTAAGCCCGTCGAAAGGCTCCTCCGAGCGGTAAGTAAAGGTCAATTCCCGATTTGCTTCGGCGCGGACGCCGCCCCATACAAATTGCATAAACCCCCACTCCTTAAAGTATTCTATTTATTATAACACCAAACGCGCCCCGCGAAACACGGGGCGCGCCTTTTTATCTTAACCGCGCCTGCGCTTCAGAAGAAGCGCCGCGCCGCAGACGACGGCCGCCGCCAGCATACCGCCCACGGCGATACTGCTTCCGCACCCGCCGCTTTCGGAAGTCGAAGAAGAACCCTCCGAAGACGAGCCTTCCGCCGTCTTGGTGCCGTTTTTAAGCCCCGCGTTGAAGTCTGCCACGGCCTTTTCGAGCGCCGCCTTTGCCGCGTCGATTTCCGCTTGCGCAGCGTCTTCTTTCGCCGCGGCCGTTTTCGCGGTATCGACGTCCGCAGTCAAAGCGTCCATCGCCTGCTGCGTCGTCCATTTTTTATCGGGTTCGACGTCTTTCCCGTCCGCGCTGACCACCGCGCTTTTTTTCGCGTTCTCCGCCGCGTCTATGGCGGCTTCGAGAGCCGTCTTATCCACGGGGACTTCCGCCTTCGTGCCGTCCTTTACTTCCGCATTGAAAGCCGTCACGGCGGTGTCCAAAGCCGTCCTTGCCGCGGCCAGCGCGTCTTTATCCGCAGCCGCGTCCGCATACACCCCTTCGGCCGCTTCGATCGCCGCATTGAGAGCGTCGAGGCCGGCTTTCGTCGTCCACTTTTGAGAGACGTCTATCTCCGAGCCGTCCACGCTGACCGCGACGTTTTGTTTCGCGGCTTTCGCCGCGTCGATAGCCGCTTTCAAGGCGCTCGTATCCGCCAGCGTCACCGTAACCTTCTGCGTCTCGGGATTGAGCGAAACCGTGCGGCCCGAATATCCCGCCGCCGTCACCGTCGCTTCCACGACGTCCGTCTGTCCCCCGAGGATGTAGGCCTTCGTTTCCTCGTCATAGACAAAATCTCCGTCCGCATCCGTAATGATCACCGCGTCCTCGATAACGCCGCCGTTATCGTCAAGCACCTCGATCACCGCCGAATAGGTATGGGTCGTGGTCATGGAAACGCCCTGCGCGGCCGTATCGAACGTTACGCTCGCCGTGCGCACACCGTAATTTTCCATTTCAAACTTGATAAACTTAGCTTCCGCCGAATCCTCACGGATTCCCGAAACGGTATATACGCCCTCGGCATACGTCACCGCAAAGCCCTCGGCAGGCTGCGACGCCGTCGCCGAATCATATACCTTAAGATAATCTTCCGCACCCGCGATTGCCACGGTCCTTTTCCCTTCTCCCTCGCCGTAGGTGTAGGCAAGCGTCACCTGCGTCGAATACAGCCTTACGGCCGTGAGCGCTGCCGAAACGCTTGCGGAGGTAACCGTCGTTTTCGCGGGAACATATCCCTCGGCCGAGAAACGCACGGTCTTGACGCCGTTCGTTTCATAAAGCCCCGAAATGACATAGACTTTGCTTTCCGCGTCGTAAATCACGGACGCGTTCTCTTTGTTTTCATCGGTATAGACGGAGAGCGCGTCTTGCATATTTTCGAGAAGAGCGCCCGTACCGCTCTTTAACGTAATGTTTAAGGAATATTCCTTATAAATAGGAACTTCTTTTTCCGCGCTTTCCTTATCGAGCGCAACCGTACCGTTTGCCCCGCCCTTTTCCGCCGTTACGGTCAAACTCTTGTTTATACCCTTGATCGTATAGGTTCCGTCGCCGTTATCGATCGTTTTGATATAGCCGGTAACGTCGGTTTCGCCGTCTTTTACCGTCAGCGAAGCGCCCGCGACCGTCGCGCCGTCCTTGTCTTTGACGGTGAGCGTCTTGTCGTACGTCGTCTCCGCCGAACCCAGCGTCACCCTTTCGTCCGCCGTTTTGCTTGCGTAATCGACGGCAAATTCGCTTTTCACGCCGCCCGCGGTTTCCAGCGTCAGTTTTGCGATCCGTCCGACGTCGTAAGAAATGTATTCCAGCCCCGTTTCGGTAAGATTTCCGCCGAGCAGGGAAACCTCCCGACCTTGAGCGTCGCAGGCCTTCATGGCCGCATACTTTTCGGCCGCGCCGTAAAGATCGGTGACGGCCGCCGTTACGCCGACGCGGGGCACGTAAAATTTCACGGCGTTGTCGCCCGCCCAGCCGCTTACGCCGAAATTCGTCTTTCCTTCGGCGTTCCTCCATTCCGCATCGGGAAACGCCACGGCGAGCGGGTTGAAGGATTTTCCGATATGCTCGGCATACGGCGTGCCCGCAAGCTGCGAATGGCCCTTAAAGGGAACGAGCACGTCGTTGAGATAAATTCCCCATTCCCCGCCGACTTTTTTAAGCGAAAATTTCATATTCGTCCAATCGGAAGAGCCGGGCGCCGCGGGATCGATCTTGGGAAAGGAGCCGTCGTTGGGATCGGAGGTGGTCGTCAGCTGAAGCCAGCCGTTGCCCTGATAATTCATATACACTTCGGGACAGAGCCGATTGCCGTCCGCGTTGGTAAAAAATACGCAGAAGCCGTTTGCGGGAATCGCGGTGGGCCAGCCCACGCCGTTTGTGGGCAGAAAGAATATCCCGAAGTTGCCGCCGTTGCCCTGTACGCCGAGCTGCAAATCAATCCCGTCCTCGTCCGTCACCGTCACGAGGCCGCCGTTATCGAAAGCGTTCCACTGCTGGTTTTGCGTGACGGACTGCGTAAACTCGTACGTCCCCGTGGCGAAGGAATCGGAGGCAAAACGGATTTCCGTGTCCGTCAGGGCCGCCGTCGCCGTCTTGCCGTATCCGTTTTCCAATTTTACCGATACGGGCGTAAACGCCTGCGCCGTCGTAAATTCGTATCCCGTCTCCGTCACCTTGTTTGCGGATACGGGATAGGCGTTCCCCTGCGCGTCGTACGCTTCGACGACTTTCGCGTTTGTGCCGTTGACGAATGAAACGCCCTTTACCGTGGTTTTCGTTTCGAAAATTTCAAGATTTCGGGCGTCGGTAAACACATTCGCCCCGAAATAGGTGCAGCCGTCCGCCGTCATGACGTCGTCGTCGGAAAAATCGTATGTATAACCGTTATACGTAAGCCCCGAGGACAGATCGTTCCAAAGCGTCTTTTCGCCGCCGTCGGGCGTGTAATAAAGCTTGTAATGCGTGCTTTCTTCCACAGTTTCGCGCGCCAGCGTAAACGTCACCTTTGCCTTGTCGGGAAACAGCTGCGTCGTGCCCGCCGCCTGCGTAAGCTGTTTCCAGCCCACGTTGTTGTAAAGCTCCAGCTCGCCCGTAGCGTACCCGATCAGGCTGATCCCCTTATTCTTCCCCGCGCCGTTTGCGTCGGGAATCGTTCCCTCGCCCTGATAAAACCCGAACAGCACCAGCTTCTCGGGCGCCGCCGCGGCCGTTTTTAAAGTGACGCTCGCTTCGTTGCCGACAAATTTCAGTTTTTTGCTGAAATTTTGTCCCGCCTCATAAGCCGAAACTACCGTAGCCGTCTCCACCGTGGTCTCTGCGTCCGCAAAGGTCGTCGGCAGTACAATCCCCGCCCCCGCCGTCACAGTCGCTGCAAGGGCGAGCGCGGCCGACCATTTTACAAATTTTCCGTTCATATTTTCCTCCTGCTGAATTTATATTTTCCGCACTAAAAATGCGGATCAGTTCTTTCTTTCGTTTCCGCGGCGTTTCTTTCCGCAGAGAATAACCGCTCCGACGGCGGCGAGGATCCCCGTTCCCGCGCCGACGACGCTGTTGCAGCCGCCCGAAAGCTCGGGCGCGGCGGGCTCGGCAAGCACATAGGTCAGCTCGGGGTTTTCTTCATCCACCCTGCCCGCTTCCACGCCGTTGACCAACACCGCGTAAGCCTTCGTCAGCCTTGACGCTTCGTACGTTTCGCCGTTGAGATATGTCTTTTTGGTTTCGCCGTCGGCGCGGAGGGTAACCAGCGCGTCCGTCACGGAGCTTCCGTCGGCGTTTTTCACCGCGATCCGCGCTCGGAACAGCTTTCCCGTAACGTTGATCGTAACTTCCCTCTCGTCGGAGCCGATCTCTGAACGGTCCGCCGCGGAAAATCCTTCCACGGATACGAGCTTAAACGTCGTCGCCCCGTAGGAAAGAAGCTCAAGCTTGCCCTGCGCGTCCGTCGTAAACACGCCGAACCCGAAATCGACCGCCGTATCGGCGACGGGCGCGCCGTTATAGAGTACGCGCACTTCCGTCGAGTTTGCATTTTCCAGCTCGGGCGAAAGCGAATCGCCCGTCAGCGTATAGACGTCCTTTTTCAGGATTGCACCCTCTACGGACAACGTGAGCGTCGAGCCCGTTCCCACATGCGGGACGGATACGCGGCCGCCTTTTACGGTTCCGCTTCCCTTCGCCACGCCGTCGATCGTCCAGCAAACGACGGTGCCGTCGGGGACGGGCAGAGAGAGCGCGCATTCGAATTCGTCCGAAAGAGCGACCTGCACCGTCTTGTTTTTGCCGTTGAGCCAGGCGTACCGCGTGGCCTTGCCCGGCTTGGAAATCTCGACGGCGAGCTCGCCGACGACGTTTTTCAGCTGATACGCGGTGCCTGCGGCCGTAAACGTTTTCCCGCCCGCCTTGACCTCCGCGCCCGCTTCCGTGACGACGGTGGCGGTAAAGGCCGTGGAGGTATATAATTTCAGAGGTTTGCCGTCGCAGTTTTCATCGAGGGAAAGCCGCGCTTCGCGGTAAGAGGCAACGCCTTCGAAACGGAGCTCGTGCGCGCCCATTTTCCCGAAAAAGCCCGAAATACCATATACGCCCGTCGAGCTTTCGAAAATCGACGCCGAAACCTCGTCGTCCCCTTTATACGTCTTAAGACGATCGGCCATGCCCGAGACGGGTTTTCCCGTAGCTTCGTTGACAAGCGCGACGGACAAAGCGATCGGCTTTTCCTCCAGCGCGATTTCCACAGCTTCGTCGGTGCCTGCGGGGATGACGAGCGTCTTTTCCGCAAAACCCGCGCGCGAGGCCGTCACCTCTAATTCGGCCGCGCAGTCCTCTATCGCGTAAAGTCCGCCGTCGGAAGTGACTTTGACGTATTCGGTGATGTCCCTTCCGTCCCTTCGAATGGTAAAGCTCACCTTGTCGAGCGGGGCTCCCCCGCCCGTCACCCGAACGCGGTAATCCGTCCCCTCTATCGTATTGCCCGACCCGATTTTTGCCTTTGCGGAAACGCCGCCCGCCGTAGTTACCTTTAAGGTACGGATAAGGTTTCCCGTCAGGGAGGAAAGGGTAAACGTATCCCCGTCGAGAGCCGAGCCGATTAACGGGATTTCGTTGCCGTATTCGTCAAACGCCGCTTCTATGCCGTAGCCGCGTATTTTCTCCCCGTCCCTGTCGAGCACGCCGAGCGATCCCGTAACCGTCTGTGCATACACGGTAGCCTGCCCGCCGCCGTCCCAAAGACCCCATTCCACATACGTTTTTCCGTTTGCGGAATAATCGCTTTCGGCGATGTAATCCAGCGGATTGATCGTATCGCCCGCAGTCGTCCCGCCCTGCCCTTTCGCCTTTCCCGTAAGCAGCTCGCCGTCGATATAGACGCCGCGCGCGCCGTTGACGTTTCTGATCGATACGGTAACGGTATCGCCGGGACGGATGGAGCCGATTTCCAGCGTTTCGGTCAGCTGCGCCCAGTTGTCGTTGCGATAGACCTCGAACGCCATGCAGACGTTGTTCGAATTATACATCAAAAGCCCGATGCCCGCCGTAGCGCCCGCCGCGGGAGCGCCCGCGCCGCGGTCGGAATTATTAAACCCCAGATAGGCAAACCTTCCCGACGGCACGTCGATCGAAACCGTCAGCTCCAGCGACTGCGTGGAAAGGACGGCCAGATTGGGCCCGCGCGCGTTTACGCCCTCTATGCGCCGATATACCTTGTTTTCGACGGCCAGCTCCGCCGCCTGCGCGGCCGCAGCAAGGCCCGGCACCAGCGCGCCCGCCAGACACAGGGCGGCCGCGGCCACGGCGGAGATTATGGCAGCGAAATATCTCTTCATGATTTCCTCCTCTTCACGGCGGGAACAATAAACAGCGCCGCCGCCAAAACGGCCGTTATGCCGAGGCCGATCCCCGCGCCCGCCAATACGGAAACGGCGGTATTCTTTTTATAAATCTCGATCGTCGCGGTATCCTCTCCGCCCGCCGTCACGATACCCACGGTATGCGTACCCGCCCCGAGCGTACCGACAAGAGTCTTTCCCAGCACAAGCGTACCGTCTTTATAGACGTAATCGGAAGTCTCTTTTCCATCGACGAAAATTTTATACTCCGTATTGCGTATCTCGGCACGGAGAGCGATCTCTTTTTCGCCCGCATTGACGCTTACGCCGTCGGAAAGAAATTCATTGACGCGCGGATCGGAAACCGTCACCGTAAACTCCCCGTTCGCGCGGTCGCACACGAGCGTGAACGTATAAGTCCCCGCCGTCAGGCCCTCGAAGCACCCCGCGCTCAGCAGCAGACTCCCGTAGGAGCCGACGCGCCAAAGGGAGGTTTCCAGCGGTTTGCCTTCCAGCAATACGCCCTTGAGGGACAGATTGTTTTTGAAATCCACATTGACGCCCAGCGTTCCGCCGTCGGCAAGCGAATAGGTCAGTCCCGAAGCCGCGACGGGCGGCTGCTTCGACGCCGCTGTAAAGGCCGCTTTCAAAAGGAAGGATTTTCCGTCCTCCGCCTCCGTCGAAATTTCCAAAGCATGGTTGCCTTCGGATATCTCCCCGATCGCCGCCGAAAAAACGGTGAGCACGCCGTCCGCATACGAATAGCCGTCCGCGGCAACCGTGCGGCCGTCCATCGAAACGGCAGTCACCCGATAGGCGTAGGTCTTTATCTGTATTTTGAAATCGCCCGAAAAATATTCTTCCGCGGCATAGGCGGCCGGCTTACGGTCGTCGATAAATTCCACGACGCCCTCGTTGAGGTAGCGGTCGGTTTCCACAACCACAGCCGTCTCGCCCGCGCCGAGCTCCTCGAGCGCCGCATAGGGAACGGTAATCTTTCCGTCCGCATATTCAAACGGCACGTAGCTTCCGCCGATACGTACGCGCACCGCCGTCGAGCCGTTGAGATCGACGGGAAAAACCAGCGGATTTTTCGAGCCGAGGTCGAACGAACCGATCTCTCCCAGCCGCGTATTCACCACTTTTACGACGACCGTAGCCGAATTTTTTGTCCCGCCGTCGGCAGAGGTCCACGCAAGCTCAAAGGTGACCTCCGCGCCTTTTGCAAAGCCCGCGGCTTCAAACCAGCCCCGCGCGATCGTCACGACGCTACCCTCGATGCTCGCCGCGGGGAAAGGCTCGCCGCCGCGCGTCGCCGCAATCAACGTATTGTCATAGACGATGAAGGGAAGCGCCACGTCCGAGGGAAATCCCAAATCATACGCCGCGTCGTCCGCGCGTACGGGAATACGCCCGTCCCGCACCTCCAAAACGGCCGTCAGCGTCCGTTCGTTTGTCTCTATCTTCAAGGTATGCTCGCCGAGCGAAAGCGCCAAAACGGTTTTTCCGTCCAGCCTCACCGCGCGCGGCGTCTTGATAAACCCGATTTCCTTTCCGTCCAGCGCAACCGAATTTACGCTTTCGTCGTACCATTTGCCCACGACGTCGAATTTCTCCTTCACGTCGGCCTTTTCGATTTCCAGTCGCCCCGAAACGCTTGCCGCGCGGCTGTCCGTTTTGACGATTTCAAACGTAAGCACGTTTTTCGAGGTCGTCAGCGTAAAGGTTTTCGGCCCGTAGGGCAGCGCCTCGAGATAAGCGCGGGTAAAGCGCAGGCCTTCCGCCCCTACGGTATATCCCGCCGTTTCCACGGTGTCCGTGCCCGTCTTTAAGCCCGAAAACGAAGCGTCGTACCAATCTACCGCCACCGACACGCCGTCGAGGTCGGCCGCGTCTATCTCTATTTCCGAAAGCCTGAGCGCGGGCGCCCTGCCGTCCATGACCCGCACCGTAACCGACGACGCTGCGCTCGGCTCGCCGCTGACGCGCGTCCCCGAAAGGGTAAACGAGTAGGAGCCGTATTCCAGCTTTTCCAGGTATTCCTTTTTAAGCGTCAGCGATCTGTCCGTCAAGCCGTAATCCGCCTGGGAAAAGGAATGCTCCGAAGAAAGGACGAGATCGCGCAGCGTGCGTTTATCGAAAGAAAAGGTGAGATCGGCAGGCGCGGCCTTATCGAACGCCAGAGTATCCGCCGAAAAAATTACGCGCGTGGTATCCGTCGTGAGGACGCGGAAACGCGACTGCCCGCCCGTACTCACGAGATAGAAGGCGCGCTCGTCGCCCTCGGCCGCTCCGAAGAGAGATTTATCCAGCGAAAGTTCGGTTTCGGCCGCCGCGCAGACGTCCGCACCCAGCTTTCGGCCGTTTTCGTCGTAAACGCCGAGCAGCTCCGAGCCCATCAGCTTAAGCGGAATCTTCACCTTATCCGCACCCGCCGCCAGATCGTATTCCGCGTCGGAAGCGGACACTTTCCCGTTGATCTGGATATCCACGTCGTAATCCGCCTTGCTCGCGCCCGTACCGTGCGTTCTCAGATTGAAGTATGCCCCCTCGGCAAAATAGGACTGCATGGGAAGCCCCGCAAAGGTGCCCACGTCCACCCCGCCGAGCGAGACGGAGACGGACGCGGAGGAAAACTTAAAATCACACTCCAGCCTTTTGGAAACGCCCGAAATATCGGGGATGCTCCCCGCGACGTTTCCCATGTTAAAGGTGTTCCCCATGAAGTGCCCGTCTTTGAAAAATCGCATCAGCAGCGCGACGTGCGGCCCGCGGCCCGACGACGAATACGTGGTTTCGTTGGGGCCGTATTGTCCGTTGCGTATATCCGTACCGAGCATGAGCGACAGCCAGGTGTCGTTGTCGTCGGCCGCGCCCGCCCCGTGCATCGCCAGCGAAATGCGCACGATCGACCCGTCCGTCACCGCGACGGGGTCCATCTGCACCAGCATGCTGTCGTTTACGTTGCCTTTGATATTATACAAGCCGTCGCCGAGATCGGTCAGCGTCGCGGAGGAATTGACCACGTGCGCCTGCGAACGGATACCGCCGTCGCGCACTCCGCTTAAAGAAACGCCCGTCCCCGTCGTTTTCAGCGACGCTTTCGCGGTTACGTCCTCGCCGAAAGAGGCGTTCACCGCGTATTCTGTTCCGTCGATCTTCGTCTTATAGGCGGAGCCCGTCCACCAGAAATCCAACGAAACGCTTTCGCCCGCCGCAGTCGCGGTCACCTCGTGCGTCTTCCCCGCCGCGTCTTTCGCCGTGACGGTCAGCGTGTCCCCGCCGAACGCATAAACGATCCCCGCGTCGTTTTCGGCCGTAAATTCCACAGTGCCCGCGGGAGACTCCAAAGAAACCTCCGCCGCAAAGCCGAATCTGAACAGCCTGCTTTTTTCCTCCGCCCCAGCCGAACGGGGTATCGCCGCAACAGCCAGCGCCCCGCACAGCGCGAAAGCGGAAACGATCGTCAAAATACGCTTTTTCATATCTTGAACTCCGCGCGTTTATTCCAATCGAAATCGGGACAGATTTCGTAATTCAGCCATTTGTTCGTCGCCACGACAAACCCGAAATCGGGTTCTCTGCGAAAACCGAACGTGCCGTTAGGATTGTCGTAACCAAACACCGTAACGTTGCGGCAGTTGCCGCCGAGAAGCTGTTCGATATATTCCGTCGCTTCCTTTTCCGTCGTATAGCCCGAGCAATACCCCTCGGCGTTTACGTATTCGTTGAGGCCGGGCGCGTGCTCCGCGATCGTCGCTTCCAGCTCCTGCTGATCCCACGGGCAGGTGACGCGGCTCATCGTCCAGCCGGGCGTGCAGTAATCGTTGACGGCTACCCACAGAGGCGGCGCCATCGTATCGTAACGCTTTAAGGACGAGCCTATGCTCACCTGATGCGAATAGATGAGGTGACGGGGAATCCCCGCGTCGTAGATCGTCTTGGCGATAAACTCTATAAAGTCGTGCATCACGCCGAAAAGCAGCTGCTTGACGTAATCATCGACGAGCATATCCGCCTCGTCCGCCTCTTTGATGAGCCGTTTCTGATCGTAGCCCAGGCTGTGCAGGGCGCCGTAACCATACTGCGTGCGTTCCCAGCTCTCCGCCATCTGCACCCCCGAGCCCAAAATACTGTCGGAGGAATAGTCGGGGATCTGCGTTTCCCAGCCGATATTGCAGCCCGCAAAGAGATATTCCCTGCCCTCTTTCTGAAGCTCCCGAAGATTTTCGATAAGCGGTTTAATAAACCCCTCCTCCAGCTGGCTTTTCAAAAATGCGCGAAATTGGGGGCTTGCCTGGTTGGGGACGGCCTCCACGGCCATTTCGGTTCCCCAGTTAAAATACCATTTCGGGAGCCGGCCGTAGGCGCTTTCCCCTCCGTACGTCTCCCCCTCGTCGGGGAACTGCGTCCATTCGCACATTTCGGGATGCTCGTAATACTTGATCTCCGCGCCGTCGCCGAAGCTCGTCGTATAATTGGTCGTATCGTCCAATTGGAAAAATACGGGGATATCGTATTGCTTCGCATAGGCGAACGAACCGTTTACCTGGTCCCTGATCTGCTCCACCGATTGGGTGATGAGCATGGGGCCGGGGGTGCCGAACGCATACATGCGCTTCGCGCCCGCCTTGTTGTCGGGATGAAGCTCCTTCATCTTACGCAGATAACTTTCGGTGTTTTCCCAATAGACGTTGGTGATGACGAACGTCATGTACTGTACGTCGTTCGGGCCCGTATAAACGTATTTATTCACCTTATCTCCCCCTTTTCCGCAGCCCGAAAAAACCGAAGCGGCGGCCGTCAGCGACATCGCAAGCGCGATGACCTTAGATAAAAGTCTCTTCATTTTTCCTCCTTTTTGCCGCGGGCATGTCTGCGGCGAACGCAGATATAAACAATCGTCACGGCCGCACTCCCCGCCGCCGTCGTACTTCCCGCCGCAATCCACAGCCCCGCCGCGTTCAATCCCTTTTCGGGCGTTTCGTTTTCCGTCGCGGGGTTCGTCAAAACACGGTACTTTTCGGGAAGGATATTGTCGATGTCGTAAACGCAGAAGCGCGTCGCGTTTTCGGGCGTCAGCAACGGTTTATCGTCCGCAGAGAGGCTCTGCCCGAAACAAAGATAGGTCTTTTTGTTTTCGTTGCGGTAATATTTGGGATAGTGAGAGGCCAGCGGGTTGATGCCGTACTCGTTGACAAACTCCGCATCGTTGATAAACAATCGAAGCTCGTAATCGTACCATACCAGCTCGAAGCGCAGGGAGGCATAGACGTTGACGTCCATCAGCGGAGTGTCCCCGATAATCGTTTTAACCTCGTTTCCGTACCGCTCGTACGCGGCGAGATTAAATACGCCGCTCTTGTTTTTTACGGAAAACACCAGCCCGTTCGCCCCCGCCGCGCCCGTCCCGCCGTTTTCGGGGGCATCGGAGGCCGCGACCGCAAACGAGATACTGCAATCCGCTACCGAAGTGCTGACGAGATTTGTGATATCCATGGTAAAGCCCACGTAATCTACCGCCAGCTCACGCTTTAAGGCGCTCTTTCCCGCGATGTACGCGACGCCTTTTTCGTCCACATGCGCACCCGACCATTCCTCGGCCGTGTTTCCGATCTCGCTTTGGTTTAAGGCATCGACCTCCCTGCCGATCGGCTCGTCGTCGTATTCTCCGCCGACGATCGAAGTTACCTTCACCCCGCCTTCACTTTCAAACGCGAGGAAGGTTTTTCCCAATCCGTCGGAAAAATCCTCCGCCGCGAACAGCCGCAGCGGGTCTTTCCCCGCAATGAGCACGCGCGTTCCGCCCAATTCCAGCGCGAAACCGCCGTCCAGCCTTGCGCGCAAACGGATTTCTATGGCTTCCCCCGCCGTCACGTCGGTTTCGTAACGCTGAAAAAGCCCGATTTCGCTTTTCGATTTAAGATATTCGGCCGAAGCCGCGTATTTCCCCGAAGCGGGATCCAGCGTCACTTTCAGGCCCTGAGCGCCGTCCTCCCGACGGAACGTCCCGTTTTTCGTAAATGTAACGGAAACTTTCTTTTCCGCAGAAAATTCCGCGGAAAGGCTTTGGGAATATTGCCCCGCCGTCAGCCGCGCGGGCGCGGAAAGCTCGGCGGGAAGCGTATAGGCCTTCGCTTCGCCGGCAAAAATCCATTCGTCGCCGACCGAAATCGTATCTCCGCCCGCCGTCAGCGACTCTATTTCGATGCTTCCCCCGTTTTCGCAAGCCACCGCGGCATAGGTGACGCTCGCCGCCGAATACGCCGTGACCGTCACCCCGTCCGTAATATCGTTGAAATCGTCGATCAGCCGCCGTCCGTCCGCATATACGATCACGGCGCCGCCCTCGGTAGTGCGCACGTCGAGGGAGACGCTCTCTCCCACCGCATAGCCCTCGAGACATTTTCTCGCGCCGTCGCGGAGCACGACGGAGACGCTCATTTCCGTCGTCGATTCGTTCCGTTCAAAGCCGAAATAGAGTCCCCTGACGCCGCCTTCGGCATTCGGGGTCTTTTTTTTATCTCGCAGAAACGCCAGCTCCGCCCTGCCCGCCCCGGGCCGCGGCGAAATCGTCGCCTGCAAGCGCGTCGGGTCGAGTTTTTCGCTGTAATACGCGTCGGCGTCCAGCGTCGCCGCAAGCCCCGAAGCAACCTGTTCTCCCGCCTTGTCCGTCCAGGCGCCCTCTTCGGCGGAGGCCGTAAAAGCGAAGCCCGGAAGGAGCAGGCACAGCGCCGCAATCATCGCCGCGGCCGATAAGCCCGTCCTTTCCGCTGTTTTTCGATAGCTCATCTCTCCCTCTCCTTTTTAAGCCGTACGGGCCGCGTACTGCGCCTCGAAGCGCATGATCCGACGGAAACATTCCTCCGCGAAATCCCTCTCCTCCGCCCTGACGGCGATTTCCGTCGTCGATTCCGCGGCGCCCCGGTGCCAATTGTTGTCGTTGAGATTGACGCTCAGCCCGCGGCTGAACCGTCCCGCCGTCTCCACCGTCAGCAAGGCCTTTTCAAACGTCACGTAGGCGTCGGATACGATACAGAACATGGCCAGCGGATCGTGCAGATAGATATATTCTCCATGCAGGCGCGCCATTTTCATGAGGGCCTTGATTACGGGGCTTTCCGCCTCTTTCAATTTTCGCACGTATTCGGGCCCCATGCAGCAACGGCGCGTGATGTCCAGCCCCACAAATTTCATTTTCAGACCCGATTCCGTAACGATTTTCGCCGCCTCGGGATCGCAGCTGAAATTGTATTCCTGATAATTCATGAAATACGAGCCGCCCATGATCATGAGATAGTCGATTTTTTTCTTGAGATCCGGGCGGACGGTAAGCACCGCCGCGATATTCGTCAGCGCGCCCAACGTCAGGATTACCAGCGGCCGCTCCGCTTTTTCCAGCGTTTCGACGATAAACTGCGGCGCGTCGTGCGGTTTGGGTACGAGATATTTTTCAAATTCCTCTAGCCATTCGGGAACGCCGTCGTCAAAATCAATGGGCCGATCGAACATTTCCCTTTGAACGATGGGATGCGACAGCCCCGTGTGCACGGGGATATCCCCCCTTCCGGCAAGCTTCAGCAGCATTTCCGCCAGCGCCGTGCGCCTGTCGGTATTGCAGAACACCGTCGTCACACCCTTGATTTCCACTTCGGGCGATTGCAGTGCGAGGGCGATTGCAAACGCATCGTCGATGTCGCTGCCGATGTCGGTGTCGATAAGAATGGGTATAGCCATAAAATCCTCTCTTTCTTTTTTGTAGTATTGCGCGCTTTCCGCGCGGTAACCGCACAGCCGCGGCTACATTTTTATCGAAGCGCCCACGAGGCCCTCGATATAATATTTGTTCGCCGCGACAAACAGGAGAATGAGCGGCGCGCTCGCTACCAGATACCCCGCGAACTGGAGGGGCATATTGGCGGAATGCTCCTTTGTGTAGGTGAGCACCAGCCCCGCGGAAATCGTCATATATTCGACGTTTTCCAAAACGGTCATCGGCCAGAGATAGTCGTTCCAGATATTGACGAGGGTCATAATCGTCAGCGTGCCCATGATGGGCATGCACAGGGGCAGGGCGATCTTTATGAAACAGTGCAGATCGGTGGCCCCGTCCAGCTTCGCCGATTCGAAAATATCCTTGGGTATTCCCTTGAAGAAGCTCGCCAGAAGAAACACCCCGAAGATCGGCCCCGTCGTCCACAGGGGCAGAATCAGCGAAAAACGATTGTTGAGCAGTCCGAAATCCTTATACAGCTGAATGGTGGGGATCAGGGTAAGCACGCCCGGCATCATCAGCAGGGCGATGACCATCGAGAAAAAGAACCTTCGCCCGGGAAAATCGATCCGCGCAAACGCATACGCCGACAGGCCCGCCACGAGCAGCAGTCCCCCGCCGCCCGCTATGCCCACCACCACGGTATTGAGGATATATTCTTTCAACTGCGCGAACGCGTCGAACAGGTTATAGATATTGAGCGGAAACGTCGGATACCACATCGTGTCCTCAAACTGATAGTCCAGCTTGAAGGCGTTCCATACGCTCATGGCGAGCGGAAAGATCATCAGAAACAACAGTAGAATAATCACCGCGTTGAGAATGATTTGCGGGACGTTTTTCGAAATTTTCTTCCGCCTTCCCGCCGGCGCAGGGAGGGCGCTCGATCGTACTTGTCGCATAAGCTCCTCCTACTCGTCGAGATCGAGGCGTTTCGCCTTGAATACTTTGAAGGTGAGAAGGGTCAAAAGCCCCACAAACGCAAACAGCAATGTGCCGATGGCGCAGGCGTAACCCATTCTCCCGTGCTTGAAAGCCTGTTGATACATGTAATACCCCGGCACCATAATCGCGGAATTGGTGATATCCGGATCCACCTTTCCCGAATTTGACAATATGACCTGCATGCCGTAATTCTGGAAGGCTCCGATGATGCCGAACACGGCGAAATATCTTATCTGTCCGACTAGAGCGGGCATGTGGATCGAACGGATAATGCGCATCGTCCCCGCGCCGTCCAGCCGCGCCGCCTCGATTACCTCGGTGGAAATATCCATCAGCCCCGACATATAGATAAGCACGTTTGTGCCGCCCACCCACGGAAAGCCCATGAAAATCATGGAAAATAACACGTAACGCGAATCGTTGAGCCAATTGATTTCGGAGTGAATGCCCACGGCGTTGAGAAGTCCGTTGAGCAGTCCCCCGTCCTGCTGATAGATAAACGTCCAGATATACGTTCCGATGACGCCCGGGGCGATGATGGGCAGAAGCACCAGCACGCGATACAGGGATTTCATTTTCCCGCAGGCCACGTGATAGATGAGCTCCGCCATCACCAGCGGGACAAAAATACTGATGATCAGGCTGGGAATACTCAAAATCAGCATCGTGGGAATACTGTCGAGAAAGACCTGATCGTGAAAAAGTTCCTTATAGTTACCGAAACCGATTACGGAGCCCGAGCTTGCCGAGCTCCAATCGGTAAAGGACTTTATGATGGCGAGAATGGGCGGATAGTAAGCGAAGCAGATCACGCCGATCATGAGCGGAAGGAGAAACAGATATCCCGTGCGGCCCTTCCACATACGTTTGAGAAGGGTATTTTTCTTTATCTCGGTCATAGCTTTATATTCTCCTTATTCCGATACTACGGGCAGTACAAACGAGTGCTTCGCCTTCACCATAATAAAAAGGGAGTTGGACTCGTCCGACGCATAGATGGGGATATCCTTTGCGGGGGTATAGATCGTAGCGCGGCCGGGATAAAACAGAAAAGTCACTTTCCCGTCCTCGTCGGTCGTCTCGCGGTACGAATAAAATCTTCCGTTGCCGTCGCAGTAAACAAAGATATGATGTCCCTCTACGGGCTTTCCCCGACGGGTGAGCCGATAGGTCATCTCCACCCCGTCCTGACCGCTTGCCACGGCTGTCTCGGGCGTACAGTCCACCAGCTCGAGATGAAACGTCTGCGCGCGGACCGCGTCAAACGCCCACATGCCCAACAGAAGCAGAACGATGACGCCGAAAACGATCAGCTTGCGATAAAGCCCCTTCCGCCCCGCCGAACGCGACTCGGGAGAAACGGTTTCTTCGGCCATATCATGCCCCCGCCGCCAGCGTAATGTTCAGGGCTTTGGCATAATCTTTGGCGTCCGCCACCTGTTTTTCATTCCACTGTCTGTAGAAATCCGCGTCGTTCATCTGTCCCTTTACCCAGGACGCCATCAGCGTATCCAGCTCCGCGCCCGCCTTGGACGTAAAGCCCGCGGGCCACTGATACACCGAACCGACGGGGAACTGACAGCTCTTATAGGGCGAATTTTTAATAATCGAGGGAAGCTCGACGCCCTTGACCGCGCCCATGGAAGTGTTGGATTCGGAGATCATGGCGCTGTTGGATTCGTACGTCGTAAGATACTGTAAAAATTTCAGCGCGTAATCGAATTTCTTCTGATTGAACACGCCGTTTTCCATAAACGCGGGTTTCATCAGATTCAGCTCGAGATCGACGTCGGGCTGATAATTTTCAAGCCCTTCCACCCATTCCACCTCGACGTATTCCGACTCGCTCTCGTCGATCATCGGCGCGGGAAGAAGGCTGAATTCGTATTTTTTAGGCGTACTCAACTGATCGGAATAATTCCAGCTGCCCGCGTGATAGAATCCCGATTTTCCGTCGTTCCATTCCTGCGCGTCCTTGGCGCCCGCGATGTCGCCGTTTTTGATTTTGGTCGAATAGTATTCCTTGATATAGGACAGCAGCTCCTGCGCGTAGGGTTTATCCACGGGATTGAATACGCCGTCCACCACGCCCTGAAGCTTTTCCTTACCCGATACTTTGCCGTCGCCGTCCTTGTCCAGCACCGGCTCCAGCTTCTTCATATACGCGGGACCCAAATTAAATTGGAGCAGCCAGTTTCCCGCAGTGAGGCTTGCGTTGGGGTCGGTGATCGCCTTCGCGGAAGGATATTTCGCCTTTAAGGCGTCGATCGCGTCCATGTAATTGCCCCAGGTGAACGGTTCGTCCCTGCCCAGCGTATAATCGTCGTCGGCAGCGGGCTTCGCCGTATCCATCAGCCCGATGTCCGCCATCAGAGAACAGTTGTAATAGATCGCGCTGGCCGTTCCCGAGTAGGTTGCGACGGGCACCGCCACGATGCGGCCGTCATATGTACGGATACGCTCGAGATCCCATACGTAGTCGTAAAAGGCGTCCTTCCAGGGCTTTCCTTTCAGCTCCTCCTTTGTCTCAAAGGGATTGGGCTGTTCGAGGTATTCGGTGAGATCGATATAATAATCGCGCTCCTGATAGGCCGTTCCCCACGAAAACGCGATGGCGGGACAGGTTCCCTTTTCAATCGCGTTGATGAAATAGGAGGACATCTCCCCGCTGGCGTCGTTAGAGGAACCGCCTACGTTTTTGGTGCGCGCCCACTCGATTTTCACCTCGGGGTAAAGCTTCTCGAAGGCCTCCGCGATATAGCGGGGCGAATTATAGACGTTGGGCGTAGAAGCCGTCGCCGTAGTATTGATGGTGGGCATCCAGCCGTGCAGATCGACGATCAGCGTCACCTTATCCTTATCCCCGCCGCCGCCCGAACCGCAGGCGCAAATCGTACACCCCATCAACGCCGCTAAAAGACAAGACAATGTTTTTTTCATAAGCTTTCTCCTTTCGCAAAAAATTTTGATACAAGCGTTATTGCGCGAAGCGGATCTCATTTTTCCGCGCCGCGTTTTTTATCCTTTTCGAATTCTATTATAGCACCCCCCCCCGCGTTGTCAATATCGTTTTGGTTGAAACATTTGAGTTTTTGGCTACAATTTTTTTACCGCACTTGACAATTCGAGGAATTTATGTTAAAATATAGTCATATTTTTAAGGAGGAAAAAGAGCGTGCATTCGGTATATTTCAATTATCTTTACAACTACGAGCACCGCTCGGGAGCCTACGTGCCCCCGCATACGCACAACATCTACGAAATGGTATTTTACAATCTCGGCAAGGGAAAATCGAACACAGACAAGGGAAATTTCGACTTTGCGCCCGAACAGTGTATCCTGTATTCTCCCCTCGTAAACCACGACGAAACGCACGAAAGCTACACCAATGTAGATTGCGTAGGCTTTTATTTGGAAAACAATGTCCTGCCCACCATGCATTTCGACAGATCGACGGCAGAGCTTTTCGAATTGAAGCGCCGCCTCTGCAACGAGCTGCGCGACCGAAAATCAAACTATTCGGACATGGCCGATTTGATCGTGGGAGAAATGGTGGTCTATATGCTCCGCCGCTCGAACGTAGCCGCCGAGCAGCAGCCCGTTTCCTGCGTCGGCTACGTTACAAAATTTATCGACGAAAATTTTTACAACGACGTGGATATCAAGAAATTGGCGATGATCCAGGGGTACTCGTACGAGCATTTCCGTCATATGTTCAAGGCGCACTGCGGCGTGTCGCCCAAGCAATACCTGATTCGCAAACGATTGGAATACGCCAAACACCTGCTCGTCGCCACCGATATTCCCGTACAGGACGTCGCCCTGCAAAGCGGGTTTGGCAACCTCAGTATGTTTTCTTTCATCTTCAAAAAGCATACCGGCCGTACGCCCTCCGAATATAGAAAACGACTGAATGCAACTGATCGATCCTTATAAACAAAAAGGCAGATGGGACATAAAAGCCCCGCCCCGAAATAAAAATTTCGGAGCGGGGCGTTATCTGTTATCCGATTCTATTTTATAAGCTTTACGTTTTTCGCTGCACGCGGGGAAAACACATTTTCGAAAATCGAGTGATACTCCTCAAACGAAACGTCGCAGCGATAGGTCAGTATTTCCATTTCCACGCCGAACAAATCGACGCAATAGTCCAGGGCGGCCATGCCGTTGGCGGTATAAAACGCCTTGCGTCTCAACCGCTGTTCGCTGTTGGAAGCCTCCTTTTTCGTGCTTTCAATCTCCAGCAGCAGCCGCTTGTCCGCATAGCGGTTCAGCAGCAGCTTCAAGGCGCTTGAGCCTGCTCCCATGCCGCGGCGCTGCGGCAGAACGGCAAAGTAATCGAGCAGGCACAGATCGTCATATACGATGACGATCGCAAGCCCGACAAACGTCTCCTTTTCGTCCTCTATGGATAAAAGCTCGACAAATCCCTCGTCGCGCTTTTCCAGCAAAAGAGAAAACGGCTTTTGTTCCTCTGCGGGAAAAGCCGTAGAATACAGCTCCCCGATATTGCGCAGTTGTCGTTCGGTTACGGCTTCGGCCAGTCGCATGACGCCCTCCTTTCGGTAAAGCTACGCCCCCTGCGGCGGAAAACTTCTTTTCCGTCTTACTATGGGGCAGCGTATTTCGTTTTATCGCCCCGCAGAGGCGGGTATTTTAAGAGTATATCATACTTTGCCGAAAAAGTCAAACGCGGACGGGACGGAAGATCTTTTTCCTCCTCCTGCGGAAAAAAACGCAGACACAACGCCCTCCGTTCCGTCCCCCGCAATCCGCCGTTTCCGACATCTGCCCCTTCTCGTGGGAAGCAAGCAGCTTCCCCGCTTTTCAAAAAAACGCGTCCGTTTCGATTAAACCGACTGTCTTGGCAGGTAAGAAGCGTATAAAATTCTCTTTTTCTCCAAATTTTTGTCTCCATGAAGCTGAGAAAGAATACTTTTCATACAGCTTCTTCCAAATTCGGCTCTGTCAACGGACATCGTAGAAAGCGCCGGACAGGTATATTCGCCCGAAAGAATGTTGTCGCAGCCGCAGACCGAAATATCCTGAGGTATCTTCTTCCCGATCTCAAAAAGATATTTATAAACGCCCATAGCAATATAATCGTTTACGCAATATACGGCGTCCACGTCCGAACGATTTTGCAAAATGTCCGCGATGGATCTGTAGCCGAACTCGGACGGATTGAGCGTAACCGTATTTTCTTCGAAACAGCGAAGCAGGCTTTCCTCAAAACCGACGCCGTATTTTTCCGCATAATAACGCATGGCGATATATCGTGTGTCCGGCTCGATCTCCGTTTTGGAGGTATCGGCGATAAACGCTACCCTCGAACGGTTTTTCCGTTTCAAATCCTGCACGAAGGCTTCGATGGCAGGCGCATAGTTCAAGCTCACCTCAAAGCTGTCCTTTCCCGAAATTACGTTTACCACAGCGATTTCGTGTTCGATAAATTTGCGATAATTTTGCTCGGAGCAAAAGAAACGGGACATATTGACGATACCCTCCGACCGATAAGCGTAACAGTCGCCGTAATAGTCCGCCCTCTTGTCGTTGGCTATAATAACGGACAGCCGGTATCCCGCCTCAAAAGCGACTTCGTACATTCCGCGATAAAACTCGTCAAAATTGTCCAGGGCGCTTATAAGCACCGATATCTGTCGGGTCGAGCTTACGCGAACGCTCTTTGCGAGAAGATTCGGCTCGTAATCCAGCTCCTTTACAGCCTGAAAGACGCGGGCCTTTACGGCCTCGCTTACAAATTTTGTCCCGTTCATCGCATGGGATACCGTCGATGGAGCAACGCCCGCCCGTTTTGCCACATCGTTTCTGTTGATCGGCCTTTTCATAACGTATTCCCTTTCCTTCCGTATTTATTTCGCCGCCGCACGGTAAACGTACGACATTCTCCCCAAAGGCGCCGTGTCGCCGCTGACATACAAATCGGCGACGTCAAAGTCTTTTTGAAGATTATCCGCGATCTTGAACTTAAGCGTATAATCCGCAACTGAAATCCCCAAAAGCTTCTTGTCGATTTCTATGCGCAGCACGTTCCCTTTTACAGTATAATTACACTCGCCGATTTTGTCAAACGAATTATTCGTCATACGGTGCAGAGAAGTCTTTTCTTTTCCGGGATTTTTATTCAAAACGTATTGCAGCCCCTGCCAGCCGCCCGTTTGGCCGCCGATTCCGAGAAACACATTCATCCAATGCGTATCGCCCGCCGCGTGCGGAGTAATATTTTCTTCCGTCCGAACGAGCATATAGATTTTTTCCGCGTCGCTCATCACGCGGATTTCACGGATATCGTTGCGGCCCGTAACGTTTACCAGCTCTGACTGTCCCGACGTATCCACGGCGTTTCTCGCGATGGTTTCGCCCGAAAAATCACGATATACGGCGGCCGAAGCGCTGTTCCAGCCGTCCAAATTATTCATTAAGCCGGAGCAATCCTCCGACTCCGAATATGCGGCGGCCGAAGCGACGCCTTTATAGGCGCGGATATTGCGGACCAGGGAAAGATAATAGTTGTCGAGATACTCCGCGTTCATTTCGATATCCCTTGAAAATTCCATATTGAAGGTATCGACGAAATGACAATATTTATCCCCTAAAATACGGCTGTTCGCCTGCTTTTGGGCGATCCATTCGTTCCAGCCCGTCACAAACACCAATCCGATATCGTTTGACGCCTCCCCGTCCTTTTCGCGGTCGAGCACGGTCTTCCACTGCTGTTCGAAATTGGTGCCTTCAAGGGCGCGGGCGCGGCTGTTCTGTTTCGTCGCGTGATCGTATCCCCGTCCCCAATTGGCGTTATATACTTTTTCTATATATTCCTCCGAAAACGAAAATCCCTTTCCCGTCAGTTCCGCGCGGTTTTCCGGAGCAAATAATCCCGAATCGCTGAAATCGGCATAGGTGCCGTTCGATTTTCCCATCAGGCCGACGTGCTGAGAGACGGACACGCTCATCACGTTGCCCAGTTGCGCATCCTTATATATGTCCTGCGGATAATTCCAGTCTATCCAGGGAAACTTCGAGCTTTGTATCGCGGCGTTGGGCCATTGCGGAAGCTTAAAATAAAAATAGCTGTCCGTCACCGAATCTCCCGTTTTGCTGCCGATAATCCAGGGCTTATTACGGTTGCCGCGGAACCAGAGCTCCTCGTATTCCTCATGCATGGAGGGATCGTAAAACGCGTCGTAAATAAGCTGTACGGTCGTTTTCGAATCCCCGACGTCAACGGAGGTCATAAACATGACTTTCGGCACCTCAAAGCCCTGCTGCTTATACTCCAGCAGCAGATCCAGAAAGGTATAAACCTGCGAATCGTATATGCGGGCGTTGGTCGTGTCGAACGCTATAAAATCTAGCCCTGCATGGATAAACAGCTCGATATGCTTTCTCAAAACCCACTCGTCGTCCGCATTATAGTATCCGTAAAGCGGTTCGCCCCAATAATGGAAAGAATTCACCTCGGGTGTCCCGCCGTCGGCCGCCCGGGCTAGCAATTCGCTCATCAGCGTATCGTTTTTTTCGTAATTGTTCGTCACGTCTTTGATCGGGCTTTGATCGGACCCGTTCCAAAGAAAATAAAATATGCCGACGTATTTATCCTTTTCGTATTCGGAAACGGTATCGAAGCTTCGTCCGAAATCGTCCGTCGCCGTCGTATTCAGGAAACCGTTTTCCAATCCCTCCGCCCGTTCCGCCAGCGTACCCTCGTTGCTCTCCGAACTGACCGACGGATTTCTTTGGCAGGCCGAAAGAGCCGCAGCGGCAAAAAACGCCAGGCACAAGGCCAAACTTTTTATATTTTTCGTCATTTAAGGTTCCTCCAAATCAGACGTACGAGCGGGAAGAACCTGCTCGTACGTAAAAACTCAATTCATCGGGTCCGTGGAATAATTTACGTTCGCCGAAGTATAAGCGGCAAGATCGTTCCACTTCAATTTACGCCAGGAGGCATAATTCGAGAAGCCGTCCGCCATGATATTATAAATATTCGCCCCGTAAGAAGCCCAGTCGCTTCCGTCTCCGTCCGCGCGGAGGTAGTCCGCAATCTGGCTGTTGACCAGCGTCTGCACCTTTCCCGAAGGCGCCATAATCCCCGTATTTTCGGTGTACCAGTTAGCGAATAAACGGTAGGGATTGGTCGAACAATCTCCGTCGAAATTGAGCTTACCGGCAATAGATACCTCCGCGGGCAGCGTATAATCCTTCAGATAGCATTGCATCGCACAGACCTTACCCAGATTTTTATAGTGCTTGTAATATTCGTCAAATCCCGTCGGCGAGAAAAGATATTTCAGGAAATCCATGCAAAGAGCCGTTTTATCGGCGTCGCGGTTTACCAAAGCAAACGGATGATGATCGGGGCCGCCCAACGTCCGCACGTTGTCCGCCGCAGGCGCTCCGGCTCCGCCGTTGTTCGGCATGGCAGGCAGAGGGAACCAGCCCAGCATTTGAGAAAGCTCGGAAATAGGAAGAATTCCGTTAGCTTTCCCCAGAGCCTGCCCCAAGGATTTTTGGTGGTCGGTGATGTAATCGAGGCGAAGCAGATACACGGCCACGCGGCTCTTCAACTCATAATTTTTCCCTTCGGCAGCCAATGCGTCCTGCTGGAATCTCTGACGCACGACGGAATTCGAATAATCCGAGGAAGAATAGGAAACAAGCTTTTTCATATTCTTCATCATTTCCGCATATCTGGCCGACTTTGTATTGTACTTGCTGCCGTCCTTGAAATAGGAATTTACGACGCGGGTAAAGTTATAGCTATAGCCCTTTCTCGAATCGTTGAGCGGATCCGCGGCGTCGTATTCCCACACGTCGTCTATTTCGGAAATATAACTGTAATCGCTCGACTGCGAATGCGCGTCGTCTATCATATCACGAAAATATTGATCCATGTACATCTGCTGCACCCAGTTGAAGTTGTTGCTGTCCAACCCGCCGGCATCGTAATTGAGCCCGAGCGGAGCCGTATAGCCCGCCAGTTTCAGTGTATCGAGTGCAGAAATCAGACTGTTCCAATCGGAAGGGACTTCCACGTCGTATTGGGCAAAAATCTTTTTGTTGTAAAAAGCGACCAGCGCGTTTCCCTCCATGGACAAATTATAGATTTCCTGCGTCTTGTCGTCCGTGCGGTAAGCGTCTTCGCGAAGCGTCGTTTTCCATACCTTATTTTCGTTGTAAGGATTTTTGGAATTGAGGTAGGGCGTAAAATCGACCAGCTTTCCCGTGCCGTAATACTGCGCCACCGTATTTGCCTGAATAATATCCCCCGCCTGCTTATCGGGGTACTTCAAAAGCCCGTCCACGGAAGTGATATACCCTTGCGGGTCCTGAGACGAACGCACGTTGATACGCACGTTCACGCCCTTGCCTTTCATCATTTTCGCATACGAATTTCCCACGTTTTTCAAAGCCGTTTCGCTATCGGCGTCGATGGGAAGAAAAATATCGATCGTACCGCTTTTGACGGTTCCGCCGCCCTCCTCCGCCGAAGAGGACGAATTTTCTCCCTGATTGCCCGAAGAAGATGAAACGCCGCTGTTTCCGCATGCCGCAAACGAAAAGAGAAAGAGCATCGAAAAAGTTGCGGCGAGAATTTTTTTCAAAGATTTCATATCGTTGTTCTCCAATTTTTAATTATTAAAGCTTCATTCCGGAAGCAAATTCTCCGTCTATAAAGAATTTCAATCCGATGACCGTCGAAAAGATAAGCGGAATACCGCTGACGAGATATAAAGCGTATGTGGCGCCTCGCCCGGCCTTCAGGCCGCTCGGCAGGATCGTTTCGCTGGCGCGCACGGCAAGCTCTTTCAGCGCCGGCATGAGAGTACCGTGTTCGGGGTTGTTCATAAACATCATCAGCGGCCAGAGATAGTCGTTGTAAATAGCGGAAAAAATGGAAATTACCTGCACCATGATAATCCCGAACGTAAGCGGCAGACTCAAAGAAAAATACATCCGGAAATCCCCCGCGCCGTCTATTTCCGCCGCCTCGTAAATATCGTTGGGCTGCTGCGCCATAAACGTACGGAAAAGAAATACGGAAGCGATCTGATTTCCCGCGACATAAGGAAGAATCAGCGACCACCAGCTTCCCAACAGCCCCATTTTTACGATGGTGAGGTATTGCGGCGTCAGAGATACGACTCCGGGCACCAGCATGGGTAAAATGATCAGATAAAAGAGAATATTTCTGCCGGGGAAACGCTTTCGGACAAAAATATATGCCGTAAAGGTGGAAATCATCGTCATGGCAAATACCGAAACGAGATCGATAAACAGCGTAATCCCCATATTCGATAAGGCTTCCGTGAAGGCGGAGGAATAATTTGCCCATTGAATTTTTGTCGGAAGAGACCAAAGGCTGCCCGTAGAAATGTCCTGTTCCGTTTTCAAAGAAAGCGTAAACGTAATGATGACGGGCAAAAGCGTGATAAATACCATCAGGACGAGATACGCGATAAGCAGAGCCTGCGCCCAGACGCTTTTTATGCCTTTGCCGCTTTTGCGGCTTCTCAAGATAATGCGGTTTGATTGCATGTGGCCTCCTTATTTTGCGTCGTCTTTCTGCTTGCGGAAATTGAGGATCGTCGCTATCAGCAAAAACGCAAACAGGAACATACTCATCGCGCTCGAAAGTCCGTAATTCGGCTCGCTGCCGCCTTTGTAAATATATTCGTAAATAAGCAGCGCGGGTATTTTCAAGCCGTGCCCCGTGGACTGATCGGTGATGAACAGCCTGCCGTAATCCTGAACGGAAGCGATAAAAGACGTAATGAAAATATATTTCAACTGCGAAAAAATCAAAGGCAGGTCTATCGTAAACATTCTTCGCCACCAGCCGCAGCCGTCCAGCTCCGCCGCCTCGAACAACGATTTCGGTATCCCCATTACGCCGCCGTAAAAGATCAGGTACGAGCCCACCCACGGCAGACCGAACATGATCAGAGAAATCAACGATCGGCTTTCCAGATACGGCCCTATCCAGGTCTGCACAAAGCCCGGCACAAACAGCGAGCATATACTGTTTAACAGTCCGTAACCGTCGCTGCCGAAAATGCCGTTTACCCATACCAGAGTCCCCGCTACGCCCGGAAGAATTCCCGGGACAAACAACAGTACGCGGACCGCGAAAGAAAACTTTTTATTTTTTACGGCCAAAATAAACTCGGCAAAAAAGAAGGGCGGAATCAAAGCCTTCAAAAGATCCGTGACGAGGAAGATAAACATATTTCCCGTCGAGCTCCAAAATATCGTATTGTGCAAAACGTCTTTGAAATTCTGAAGCCCCACAAACACTTTCGTTACGCCGTTGTAGTTGAAAAAGGACAGCGCAAAGCCCTGTATGATGGGCCAATAGTAAAATACCGCCAAAAGCGCAAACGCGGGGATCAGGCCCAGATAGGCAAAACGGTGTTTTACAAAGGTTTTTCCCACGCAGACGAACGCATGATTGACCCGTTTTTGCACGGGGCGATAAACGGACAGCCCCGCATAGACGAGAAAGAGAAGAGAGACGGCAAGCGCGACGGCAAAAATCCCCGTTTTTGAAGACCAGCCTTCCATCGAGGCGGCAAAGTCGTTGGCGTAATACTTTACTCCCTTATCGCCCGAAACGGCGAAGCCTTCCGCTTTTGCCAGGACAAGCTCGCTCCCTTTGGCCGAAAGGGTATAAAGCTTTTCGCCCGACGAAGAAATCCCCGTCACCACGCCGTTTGAAACGCCGTAAAACATATCGCCCGCACGGCGCACCGTATCGAAAGAGCGTCCCGACGAAAGGGAAAACCGCGTGGAAAACGAAGCGTCCATACGATAAAAATTGCCTCTGAGATCGACGCCCGCAAAGCCGTCGGCCACCTCGTAAAAGCAGACCAGCTTTTCCGCTTTCGTCGAAAATTCCTCGTACGGCTCCGCCATTCCTTCATGCGAAAACCGACGTACCGTGTACATGTCCGAAGCGACGTAAACGTACTCGTCGGAAACGAAAATCCCCTGCACGCCCGTTTCCACGCCGCCCGAGCTGACCGCGTATTCCCCCGCGTCCAGCTTCGGATATTCCCTCCAGCTTACGGGAGAAGCCTCGCTGCCCGCAAAATCCGTTCGGAAAAGATAAACCTCCCGCTTTGTGCCCGTCTTGCCGTAAACGGCAAACAGCGAACTGCTTCCGGAAGAAAAAATCATATTTTCGGGAATATAATTGGTCGAAACGACGCCTTGCACGATTCCGTCCGCCGCGGCGAAACGCATGACGCTTTTATCCTCGAACGCCGCGTAAACGCAGCCGTCGCGAATCGCCAGCGATTTTACGACGGCATTCGTTTCGCCGTCCGAAAGCTTTTTGGACGTCTGCCAAAGGAGCCGATCGGTCGGTTTATCGTAACAGGAAACCACGCCCGATTCGTCGGCCGCCGCCAGATATGCGCCATTTTCGGCCATGGCCGTCACGGGTGCCCCGCCCGCTAAAGTCACGGACAGTCCGCTGTCTTTTTTCGATATGCCCGCCGCGTATCCCGTAAGGACGGAAAATAAAACGGCGACGGCCAAAGCGACGGCAGACAATACGGCCCAAAGCGGACGGATCCGTTTTTCTTTATTCAGCATAAACTCTTTGTCCTTTTCATTATCCTTTCGTTTCGGCGGACGCTCCCGCCCGCCGAAACCGAGGCAATTTATTTATCGGATTTTTTCTTTTTGCAAACGACTGCCGCGGAAGCGAGGAGAGTACCCGCCGCAAGTATGGCGGAACTCGCCACCGTGCTGCCGCAGCCTTTCGAAGCGCCGCTTTCCGTCTTTTCGGAGCCGCTTGAATTTTCGGAGGTGCCGGGCTTCTCGGGCTCGACGGGAGCCTCCGCTTTCGTCGAAAAGGCAAATTCGTTCTTCACGCCCTCGATGTCGGCCGTGGAAGCGACGGAGAGCTGAAGCGTCGTCAGCACCGTATCGCCCAGATCGAGATACATGCTGTAATCTCCGTTTAACTCGACGCATAACGCATTGTTTTCCACAGAGAACGTAAGCACGTTTTTCGTCATTATGCTTTCGTCGAAATAATTTTTCTCGTCCTCGATGGCCGTATTGCCCATATAAACGGGCTTATTGTTTTTATCGCGGATAAGCAGTTCGACGTAAGCCATCTGCGCGCCGCTTTCCTCCGTATCGTTGGCGTACAGCTTCAGCATAATCGTATTGCCGCTGAACATATCGTAGAAAGACAAAGCGATATAGGCGTTTTTCGAGCCGTCCAGTCCGGATTTATAATAACCGTTAATCTTCGAGATGTCAAGCGTATAGGACACGCCGCCTTCCTGCGTCAGATCGACGAAATCCTTAAACAGATAATCGCTTTCGCCGGACACGGTAAGCGTGTCGGCCGCCCAGGAGCCGTTGTTTGCTTCCATTCGGTTTGCAAGTCCGTTTGCGTCGTATTCGTAATTGACTGCCACGGCGAAATAAAGCCCGTCGTCCGTCACCACCGCGAAGGAATAGGTTCCCGTCGTCGTGAAATACGCTTTAGCGATCGTTAAAGTGCCGTCGGCGGAGAAGGAATACTGCTCTTGCGTAAGTGCGGCGGAAGTTTTCGTATCCAGCACTTTTTCCACGGTTTTCCCCGCGAACTTCTTGTCAAACTTCGCGCCGTCCGCGCCCGTGTAAGCGACAAACGATTTTTCGGGATCTACCTCCGAAAGCGCCTTGACGTTTATTTTCACCTCCACGCCGTCCGCCGTCACGACAAACGTCATCATGTCGTCGTAAGCGATGGTTTTGAGGAAGGAGCCTTTGATCGTCAAAGTGCCCTCGGCAAACGTATAATCCTTCGCGGCAAGAACCGTATCTCCGTATTTGACCGCGCTGACCGACGTCGCGTTATACATGGGCACGGAAAGATTTTCGTCCGTTCCCAGGGTATATTCCAGCCCGTAAGTATTTGCGACGGGCGACGTAACGTCCGTACGGGTAGTGAAAGTAAACTGCGCAAGCGAAGAGAAAAATCCGAGATAGGCGCCGTTTTTGAAGGCGGCCTGATTTTGCTTATCCGTTTCGAAAATCTTATACCCGTTGAAATAGAGCGCAGTCATCTGCCCCGCTTTCGTCGTGCCGTCCTCGTTTGCTTCCGCAATCACCAATTTGAACAACTGAGGGCCGTTTTTATTTATATATTCGGGCTTGAAAAGCGCGTTGGGAAGAATGCTCGGGGACTGAAATTCACCTTTATTATGTCCGTAAAGGAAAGTAAACCTGTCCTTGCCGTTCGCTTCGCTGAAAGAAGAAAGCAACGTCGCGTTGTTGAGCAAGGATACCGCCAGCCAGTCCGCAGCGCCCGTTTTCGCCGTCTCTATGTCCATTTCGAAATATATGGGTTTCGTGACGTCGATTTTTTCCGAATAATACGCGCGGCCGAGCGTGCTCAGCGTGATTTTCGTAGAGCCGTTCGCGTTCTTTTCCACCTTTTCCTCGACGACGGGTTTCTCCGCGTCCACAAGCACCCACTCGTTAGCCGCGGTCTTGCGGTAAACGGAGTATTCCACTTTTCCCGCCAGCGTCGTCAGCTCAAACGTGTAAGCGCCTTGAGTAAGAGCGTTGATATACTCTTTTTTGAGGGCGACGGTAATTTTGTTATTTGCCCAGGTCGCCGTAAAGTTTTCCGCCGCGAGCGCCGCGCCGTTTACCTTCATCGTATAGGCTTCTTCGTGCGTATAACCCACCTCGAAAGTGAGATCCTTTGTCAACGCTTCCGCAACCACAGCCGAGCCGCCGCTCTGCGTATAGACGGGGGGATCGTAATAGAGAATATTCAACGCCAGAGAAGCCGTGCGGCTGTCCGCCGTTTCGAAAATCAACTGCGTATCCGCTTTGAAGTAATTTATCGGTTTGCCCGCGATAAATTCTTTTTTGATCGTAACCATGTTGCCGCTTACCGTATAATCGATATCTTTTTCCAAAGTCACCTTGGTATCCGCCGCGTTTTCGACGCTGATTTCCGTAACGGGCTTTGTAAGCTCTACCACGATATCCTTATCAAATCCGTTGGCGATGATAGGATTTTGCGCTACGGGAGCCTTTATCACCGTAAAAGGATCAAAGGCGCTGAAAAACACCCACGGATCGCCGCCTCCGCCCCAGAAATCGGATACAAGCTGCACCTTACCCGACTCAAAATCCGATTGCTTGATATCGAGCTCGGCCACCAATTCGCTGTCGATATAAACTTTCGTCTTTTCCGTATCGCTTCCGAATTTGACGCTGACGAAATGTACGACGGGCATCTTCTCCCAAATTGCCTTTTTGTTTTTTTCCAGCGTTTTTACGTTTACGCCGCCCGTCAAAGTCTGTTTTTCTCCGTTGACGTAAATTTCCGCCTTGGCACCGTCGCAATCGAACATAATACCGAATTTCGTATTTGTTTCTTTCACGCCCAGATATTCGCCGATGGAAGCGGAATCCATAAAATGAATAAAACGATTGCCGTGTCCCGTGCCTTCCACTATCCCTATTTCGAAAGAAATTTCGTCTGCGACGGAAAGCTGCTTATTGTTGATGATCTTTCCGTTTGCAAAGCTCGCCAACATCGAGTAACCGCCTATCACTTCGGGTTTCAAATAGGCGAGATAAGCGACGTTAGGATCGGTACTGACCGTATTGGTCTTATCCGCCATAGCGTTATAGGCGTCCTGCGTAAACCACCCGTTTGAGTCAAACGCGCTTGCGGAGGCGGCCGCCTGTTTTCCCGTAACGGTTTCGGCGTAAGCCTCCACTGCGGAACCGGGCATAGACGGAACGCCTGCAAACATCGCGCCCGCGCCGAATGCCGAAATTGCCAGGGTGAGACAGAGCAGACCCGCGGCGAGTTTTTTCTTTTTCATAACATTTCCTCCTGTTATTAATTGATATAAAAACGCTTACACGCTTTTTCCGATAAGATTTTATATCAGTTCTTATAGAACTGATAAGGAAAGGACGTCCTTTCCTATTTTTCGGGTTGGGGTTATCCCTTTACGGTATAATTAAATCTGCCGATAGGGGCCGCGTCGCCTTGGACATAATAATTGAGAATATCTTTATATTCCACAACATGATCGCTCACCTTAAAACGGAGGGTAAAGCCGTCCGCAGCGGCACCCACCGCCGCGCGGGGAATCTGCACGACGAGGTATCTTCCCTTTTTACGGATCTGTGCCGTTCCTGCCGAGGCAGTCCCTTCGCCGTCCGCACCAAGCTTCTGCACGGTTGACCTGCCGTTTTCAAAAGTACGGTTTACGACGTACTGATAGCCGTTCCAACCCGTTTCCGACGAGGCGGATACGTCGAGAAAAATATTCATCCACGTTTTATCGCCGTTTTCATAGTCGGTGATATCTTTCGCGCAGGTAACGAGAAAAGTAATGCTTTGTTCGTCGTAAACCACGCGCGTATTGACTATATCGTTTCTTCCCGTGTCGTCGGTGTAGGCGGGCAGGGAGGTATTCGAGCTTGCGTGGTTGCGCACGGCAGTGTCCCCTTTGAAGTCCTCAAAGCCCGAAACGCCGTCCCACTGACCCAGACTGCCGTTTAAGTCGATGCTCTTTTTCTGCATCGCCAAAGATTTTGACGCGGCGGGAACGCCCTTAAACGCCCGAATATTTTCCGTCAGCTGCATATAGAAATTGTCGCCTAAAGGTCCGCGGCTCATTTCTGCGTCCCGCGAAAATTCGTCGTCGTAAAGATCTACGAAATAGCTCGTTTTTCTTCCGTTTCCGGCGGGTTGCTTCTGCGCCACCCATTCGTTCCAGCCCGTCACGAAAATATTGTTGACGTTCCCCTTCCGCGCTTCCCCGACGGCATAATCCCACTGTTCCTGAAAATTACTGCCCGCGGCGACGCGCTCCTTATTATTGCCGCCGTACCCGTTATTGTCGAGCGACGACCAGCCGCGGCCGTAAACGGCGTTATAATTATTTTCGATAAGCACCGAATCGGAAAACGCGCCCGAAACATGCTGCGCTATGGATACGGACATGATTCCGTTATGGCTGTACTGCTTGCGAGCGCCGTCTTTCGTCCGCTCCCAGCTCATCCAGGGAAATCCGTCGTCTTTATACTCATAGTCCCACGTTTTGTCCGAGGAGGGTTTCTCATTCGGCCATTGCGTCCGTTTTATGTAAAACTTATCTTTTATGTTTTCCTCGAGATTTTCCACGGAATCCCCGCATACCACCCAAGGCTTGCCTTCGACGTTTTTATCCCTTGCCAAGCCGTCCGTCGCGCGATACCAAAGCCCGTTATATTCCTCTTTCGTATAATAATCGTTATACAGCCACTTAACCGTTTTATCCGAAGTATTGTTGAGCATAAACGCAAATTTCGGAATATCCCAGCCCTGATTTTGCATTTCCAAGGCCACGGGGAACAAAATGTCCGTGACGTCTTTATAATAGTTGTTGGGACGCTGCGTATCCGAGCCCCAGGAATTTGTGTAATCGAAAACCAGATAATCGACGCCCGCCAACGCAAACAATTCCAGATGCTTTCTGAACACCCACGGATCGTCGGAGCGATAATAACCGTACAAAGGTTCGTCCCAGTAATGATGACGCCCTATATCCGATGACGATTTAATTTCCGAAACGTTTAGTTTTGAAATATCGAGTATATGTCCGTCCTTGGAAGCGCCCGTACTTCCGTGTTCACCTGTCCATAAAAAATAGAACATGCCGACTTGTCTCGACTCGCTTAAAGACGCCACCGGCGTCACTTCTCTGCCCAAAGCGTCCGTTCCGCTCAAAGAACGAAGCGTTTTTAATGATGACATTGCAATATCCTCCGTCTCCGGATCCTTTTCCGGAATCGTTTCCTTGTCCGAAGAAGAACTTGCATCCGTAGAAGAACTTATCGAACTGTTTATCGGCCCGCCCGAACAAGCGCAACAAAATATAACGCTCAATGCTATGAAGCACGACGTTATCGTCCTTTTTGCCTTGGCCATGCTTTTACCTAATTGAAAAAACAAAGACAGCTTTTCTTTCATCCTTCCCCCTCATTTATCGTTGTTTTTTAGAAACTCGTGTTTATTTTAGAAACTCGTGTTTATTTTAGAAACTCGTGTTTCCTTGATCGTATTTTAATTATATCATGATTTTTTCTATCTGTCAATAGGTTTGAAAAAAATTGTTGCGATTTAATTGAAAAATTTTTTTCTATGATCTCCGAATCATTATCAATCGCCTTACGCGCGCCATACGACGAGGCGATATTGTCGGTCTCTGAAGGACACTGCAGAGTTTACGCCCGCTTCGCCGTAAGCACGAAAAAAGTAAAAGAAAAAAGTATTGCCGAAGCCTTGATATAAAAGCTTTCAGCCCTATTTTTTCTCAACATAAAAAACCTATATATCGCCTCCGTTTTGAAGGAGAGACGCGATATATAGGAGCTATATAAAACGATATTAATGCGACAGGAAAGCCGGTTTACTAGTGCGGGTAAAAGGCTGTTATCCCGTTATAACTGTATATACCTTTTGCGGTCACGATTGTCAGATAAAGCCGTTTTTACTATCCGTATTCTCATTTGTGCGTGCAATCTGCGGTACGATAAACCGACATGATCTTTTACCGAAACGTTTTTTCGATTGTATCATAACGCCCCGTCAGGGAGTTGGCTTCATCACCGGCACTCCCCATGGAAGCGGCTGTTATACAATTCTGCCAAGGCTTGCCATTTTTCCGGACAAAAAACTCATCCAGCGCTTTTCCGTAGAGCCGGATATCCCCGTCCCCGTATTTTGCCCGCCATTCGCCGTCCATAAAGCCCGAAAACGTCGTAATTCCTCCTACGCCCAAGGAGGCGTAATAGGAGATGTCCCTGCCAAGCTTCTCCGCGTCGAGATCCAACGCTTTGGCGTTTTCTCTCTTCCATTGACAAAACAGCGAAACGTCCAGAAAATATTCGAGTATCTGCGTGGTTTCGGCGGGGAAAATTTTCAACAGCTCTTCCAGAGTTTTTCTCGCCTTTACGTTGGCTTCATCGTTCCCGTCGAGCGCCTTTGCATGATTGCGCCCGATGGGTGCAAATTCCAAAAACATATCCCGGTCCGGTTGAATGGTGAGAACGTCCGAAGAATCCTGATAGGAAAGGAAGCTCAGTTTAGCCTCTTGGTCGTATCTTTTCAGCCCCTTCAGCACGTGCTTCATAATGATCATATTCTGATCCGCCCCGCCATAACGCCGACACCGGTCGCAATAGCAGACGCTGTTGACGCAGTCGTCGCTCCAGATGTAATAATAGTGCGACTTTTGTCTGAGCAGCAGCGCCAGCTTATAAGCCGAGGTTTCGAGAAAGGAAAGCGCCTCCCGATTGCTGACGCATAAATTCCAGTCGTTTACCCGTTCTCCCTTGTCGTTTACGCGAAACCATTCGGGATGTAGTTTGAAAAAACTGCGGGGAAGCAGCCAGTCCACGGCGTGCAGCTGATGTTCTATTTCGAAGCCGTTTGCTTCAAATTCGGCTATCAGCTTCTGCGTGTCCTCATTCAACAGCCAATCGAGATGCCCCTCCATCCCGCCGAATTGATAGAGAGAATGAAAGCCAATCGTATTGATACCGCTCTCTTTGAGAATGGGCAGCCACTCCCGTGAAAAATCCTTGTTGAGTATAATAATTCCTTTTTTCTTCATGTCCTGAGTCCTATAACAAAGCGTATTTCATAATGCCTTCGTATCCGTGTTTCTCCACGTAATTCTTTTCGGGAAACACCGTAAAGGTAGTCAAAAAGCCCACGCCCAGCGAGCGGTAATAGGCAATATCTTCGGCGGTCCGCTTTCCGTCTTTGCAAAACGCCGCGTAATCATAGCTCAAAAAATACTCTAAAATTTCGCTCTCTTCTCCGCCGCATCGATTGATCAAGCTTTCGCAGCGAGCGCGATACGCCGCATTTTCTTCCTCCGCAAGGGAAATATCGTGCCGCCTCTTAAAGGGCGCGTATTCGGGGAAAAGTCCCTCGGGAAGCTCCCTCCCGACGGCCTCTTCTCCATAGACGAGAAACGAGAGCGTTGCCTTTGCGTCGTACCTCCGAAGTCCCCGAAGCATGGCTTCGCAGAAGCGGATATTTTGTTCCGCCGCGCTCAGGCCTCGGCATTTTGGACAACGGCATCGGATATCCCCGCCCAAATCGTCATCGAGCCAAAAATGATAGCGGCGGGAGCTTTGCCGTAATAGGCGGGCAAGCCGTTCGGCGCCCCTTTCAATGAGCGCCAAAGCCTCTGCCGACGAGGGACAGGCATTGTAATCGTCCGTCCGTTCCCCTCGTTGATTCATTCGGAACAGCGCGCTATCCGAAGCAAACAGCTCCCGCGGCAAAAGATAGTTAAGCGTATGCAGCTTATATTCCACCCGTATGCCCGATTTCTCAAAACGTCCGATCAGGGCCCTGTTCCCTTCGACGAAATCGAGAAATTCCCCGACGCCCGCGCGACGCGGGTCGGCATGCAGCCCCAACAGCTTTATTCCCGATTTTTTCAGCGGCGAAAGCCAGGCTTCGCCAAAATCTTCATACAACAGTACAAGTCCCTTTTCCAATCGATTTACCCCGTGATTTTCAAATTTTTATAGGACATGGAGGCTCCGCCCGAATAGAAACCGAACCGTCCGCCGCCGAATACGATATCGTCCGTAAACGACAATTTTTCGGATACTCCCTTTGCGTTAGTCACCAAAACTTCTATCGAGTTGCCCTTCACCTCGATTTTTACCCGATTCCATGTCCCGACGTCGAGAGAAAGCCTCTCTGCCGCCGCATTGCTGTCCGTGTGCGTGTAATTGAGCTTCTCGATTTTTACCATGCGTTTGTTGAAGGCGATGTAATAGCCCTGCATATACTTATAATCCTCGGTCACATAGGCAGAATTGGAATACCTCGCGCCGTGAATGATAAATCCCGCGGTGTAAATGCTCTCTTCATTGATACGGAATTCACATTCCACCGTATAATCGAGCAGGCCCTTGCCCCCGAAATACGCCAGCGAGCGAGCGCCCTCTCTCGATACCAGAGAAGCCGTTTCGTCCCCCTCGCGTTTTTCGAACCGCCACAGCGAAAGCTGCTCCATACCCGTGGCAGGCGCGCTTTCCAGCGATTGCTCGTAGGAAAAAACATTGCCCGTGCTTTCCGTAAAGGTGAACGAATGAAATTCCACGGCTTCGCCCAGGCAGGTAAATTCGATCTGCCTTACGCCCTTTCCGACGGGAATTTCCGCAACCGTCGTCTTGACGAGCGCTTCGCCGCTTGTCGGGAGCACCTTGGGGATTTCCACGACGAACATCTCACCCCCGTCCACGCGCACGCCCAGCTTTTTTCCCGCCTGATTTTTATTCAGAGTCATCTGAAGCGCATAATAGCCCGTATCTGCGCCCGTCCTGTCCGCGGCGAAATCGACGAGATACACCGCTTTGTCGCCGCTGTTTTTCAAGCGCATTTTTCCAAGCCCCGCATGCGCTCCGCCGTACTCTTTCCCGTCCGTTTCCGCATATCCGCCGCCCGCGCCAAACGAAGACCCGTGTCCCTCGTAAACGCCTTGGGGGAGATAACTCTCCGCACCGATATTGACGTAAGAGAGCTTTGGCTCCACCGCGTCGCTGAGTCCCTTTGCCACAGACGACGCCGCCGTATAGCCAAAGGTCGCGTCCGAGCCGCCGTAGCCGAATTTTCCCGCCCCGACGTCCAATCCGAGGTTTTCAATCTTCAAAAGGTCGTCGAAATAAACGTCCGCCTTTCCGTCCCGATACGCCACGCGCACCGTCTGCAAAAGGTCGGGCGCGTCGTAGGCGCGTACGATATCTCCGCTTCCCTTTTCCGCGGCCACACCGTCCGCCACGCTGAAAACCCGTACCTTTTTCGCCGCGAGATCCGTTTCGACGTACGAGTAGTTGTTTTCGTCTATATATCCGAAGATACACTTTACGCCGCTTCCCGTAAAATTATATTCCGCGGTGAACGCCGAAGCCGTCTTTTCTTTCGAAAGGAGTACCTCCCCGCTTTTGACAAAGTTTTCGTCCGCTTCGGGGGAATAACTGTAAATCTTCGGACGCTTCGGCTTTACCGAATGAAACTGCGTCTGCGCCGAATCCATTCCCGTTCCGTTGAAGGTAAGGCGATCGATGGCGAACGAGCAATTCGGCCCCGACGAATTGACGCTGAAATAATGATAGTACAACCCGTCCATATCCGGCCCGAGCACGGAGGTGGCGTGACCGAGCGAATAAAAAGTAGGCTCCGTTTCGCAGCCCATGGGCCAGTCGATTCCCTGCTCAAAGCCTTCGGCGTTTACCTTGTTTTCCGTCCCAAACGCCCGCTTCCAGCCGTCCCCCCGCGCCGTGGAATAGTGGGTGAGATATCCGGGGCTGAGAATATTGGAGCCCGTAAACATCAGGTAATAATTTCCGTTGCGTTTGAAGATTCCGTTACCCTCCGTCCAGCCGCCCACCGAGCTTTCCGCGATATTGATATAACTGTTTTCGTCATAGGCGACGCTGTCCATGGTCGGCATCTGAAAGGCGCGGATTCCCGTAAAATAATTGTCCTGATGACCGCTCATAAAATACACGTCTTCGTTGTCGTCGATGAAAATATCGCAGTCGATATTCAGCGTCGTCGCATCGATCGTGTAGCAGACGGGCGCGCCGTCCGTGCCTGTCACAAATTCAAACGGACCGACGGGCGAATCCGCTTTCAGGATATAGTTTCCCTGCTCGATTACGTCGTTTTTGATATACACGTACATGTAAAAAACGTTATTGTACTGTCTGACGCAGGGGGGATAGGTGTTGCTCAGGCGCGGGTCTTCCGCGATAAAGCCCTGAGCGTTTACACCGTTATCCGCTTTTTCCCAGGTCATCAGATCTTCCGACTTCCAGCAGGGAAGCGAAGAAGAACCGAAATTCGAGGAGCCCATATACATATAGTACAGGCCGTTATAGCGCAGGATAAACGCATTTCCCGAGCCGTACATCCCCTGATCGGGCAAATGCTCGGCCGCTTCCTCGGGATTGTAGTAGGCATTATACTGATAGTTGTCGTAGTATTCCGTCTTATAGTCGGGCGCCGTCCACCCCTCGACGGGAGCGGTGGAGATCGGCCTTCCCGATTCTTTGGACGAACAGCCCGTAAGCGCCGTCGTTCCCGCCAAAGCCATAAAAAGTATTCCCTTCCAAAATTTTTTCATTTTTTCTCCTTATCCTTCGGCCGTGTCCCATCTGGCAAAGTTTTCCGTGCCGCCGTCTATGGCGATTTCTGCGTCCCCGTTTTTCATACAATTGTAAATGCCGAATTGCGCTCCGCCTTGGTTGACGACTTCAAAAAGACACAGCCCTACCGATTGAAAATCCGCGTCGATCCCCAGCATTTCATAGCTTAAAAAGAGGGTGGAGACCGTCGTGCCGTCCGCCTCCGAGCGCTTTGCCGAAACGCCGAATTCCGACGGAAGCTTATATTCCCACGCCCATGTTCCGTACGCGAGCAGGGAAAGATTCCCCGTCGTCGCATAAAGCAGACTGATATCCTGCGCTCCGTCGGGCAGATCAAGGCATATCCCATAGCCGAAAAGCTGTGACGTCTCCCGCGCCGCATACGTCAAACGTATTCCGTCCGCAAGCTTTTCCAGCGTCACGGAAATATCGTGGGCGCCCAGGTGTTCGTAGGTATAGGTGCTTTGGGGGACATCCTCCGTCGTTCTCCATTTGATAAAAGAAGCGGCTCCTCCGTCAAACGGAAGCGGCGTTCCGTCCTCGCCGTTGATGCAGTTATAGACCGTATAAAGATTGCCGGAGCCGTCGAGCACGTATTCGAACATCTGAATACCGATATCGAGCGTATCCGCCGAAATTCCCAATCCGTACTTCTCGCCCTGCAAAACGGCATAGCCGTAAAACAGCTCGATCGACACCTTGCCGTCGGCAGTCTTTTCGCTCGAGAGTACGCCCAGGGAGGAAGCGGGCACATAATTGCCGTTCCAGGCCCAATTTCCATATTCTCTATGATCTATCGTTCCGTATCCCGGCACATAGAGCTGGGTGATCCCCTTTCCGGACGAAAAATCGAAAAACATCACGCCAAAGCCCCAGAACCCGTCCGCCGGCGTATAGTCGATCGTTACCCGAATGCCGTCCGTCTGTCCCTCTACCTTTTCGAATAAGGCCGTCGCGTTTGTCTTTCCAAATGCGCCGATACGGTAGCCGGAAAGCACCGTTTCGGGGAATATCAAGGAGATAGCTCCGTCGGCGGAAAGAGTGGGATATTTCGTTAAAAATTCCGCGTCGCCGAAAGGATAGGAAACGCCGTTTTCGTCCTCGTACCAGGCGAACGGTCCCGCCGACGTGTATTCGAACGGCGCGATTTTAAGCGCCTCCCCGTACCCGATACCGAGCTTTTCATAAGGCACGACAAAGGTATATATATTGCGCCCCCGCGAATCCGTCAGCTTTTCCGCGTCTATGCCGTAAGAGGAAGGCGGCGCGTACTCCCAGCTTTGCGTCACAAAATCGGTAACGCACATCGTCCCGAAGGAATGATACAGCACCACCGTTCCCTTTTTGCCGTCCGCCGAAAACGCCACGCCATAGCCGTTGGTCGGCTCCGTACCGATAATCCGCACAAACAGCCCTTCCTTCGTCCAGCCGAGATAGCCCTCCGCGGTTTTGTTTGTCCCGAATTTTTGCGACAAACGGCTCATGACGGGCAACTCGAGGTTCTTTTCCACCTCTCCCTTCACGGCGTCTCCGATAGCGATCTCCGTTTCATAAACCGCGTCGGACCCGGCCGCGCTCACCGACATTTTCAAAACGGGCTGGTCGAATACACAATCGAGCGAATAACGCCCGTCCGCGGAAAGCGTCGTTTCCTCTTTCCCTATTTTCACCGTGGCCCCCTCGACTTTTCCCAGCGAGGTAATCACGCCCTTCACCGTCTGCGTAATCTTGTTTTTCTTGGTCAAAAGTTTCGGGGTGACGGTGAGCGTTCCGCCGTTCAAAACCCGCATTTTATCGCGCGGAACGGAAAATTCCTGCTCGCCGAGCAAACCCTCGCCCCGCGCCGTCAGGATCAGATCGGTATTGGGATCTACGTTTTCCATAACGAAATTTCCGTTTTCGTCGGTCGTTACCCCTTCGGCGAGCGTCACGCCCGCAAGCGCGTCGCCCGTGACGTAATCCACCGCAGTCCCCTTGACGGTGACGTCGGGCATTTTATAATCGTAATACTCGTAAAGCCGATTGTCACCGCCCCAGATAATGTACGTATTCGGCGTATTGAAATGATGCGTGCCGCCCTTATACCACCATTCCCGCTCGATCATGGAATTGCCGGCGCTCACTCTGTCGCACGAACGGAAGGTGACGCCGACGGGGCTGTCTTTTTTCAAGCCGATCTGGGTATAGGGAACGACGAGCTCCACGCCGAAACCCGTCACGGTCTCTCCGTCGTCCGCATAGTGCAGAGAAGCCTCGTAATCGAGCACGCCGCTCCATGCGCCCCAGGTACCCGCGACGTTGGCGCCGCGGCGGAAACAGTTGTTGCCGAACGCCGTGACGATAAAATAGTAATCGTCCGACATGGGGACGACGCCGCCGTCGATCGCCGTACAGAGATTGACGAGAATATTGTCCGTCCAGATGGCGGGATCGCCGTCTTCGAGGCTCAGATAGGCCACGTCGTCATCCTTCACCTCAAAGCCGAAATGAAAGCCGACGTTTCCGCGGAACATTTTGATGATCGCCCGCTTCGAGTGCGCGTAATCGGCGGTATCGGAAACGATTGCGCCGTATTCCCCGCTTTCGGCGTCGGAGTCGTCCCAGCTTCCCAACGAAAGGACGTCCTCCCGTGCCCAGCGTTCGTCGTCGAGATAGCCGTCGAGCTTCACGTCCGCCGAAAAGGAATTGGACGGGAAATCGAAATCGGAATTTCCCTCCGATTTATCCGGCCGAAAAGCCGAATACCCTCCGTTGGCGTCCACGGCGCAGCCCGCCGCAAACATACCTGCCGACAAGAGTATCCCCGCCGTAAGCAGCAAAGTTCTCTTTTTCATTCTTTTCCTCCTTATAAATCTTTTCATTAACCCTTTATGCCCGAAATGGCAAGTGATTCGACAAAAAATTTTTGACAGGTCGTAAATACGATCAGCATGGGAATGCTCGAAATCACCGAGCCCGCCATCACCATGTTCATGTCCATCAAATTGTTCTGCTGCTGTTGCAGGGAAAGCAATTGAAGCTGAAGCGTCTTTACCTCGGTTTTATTGAGATAGATAGACGGAATAAAATAATCGTTCCAGGTACCGACGAAGGCAAATACGATCTGTGCGCTGAGGGCAGGCTTCACCAGCGGAAGCATAATTGCGAAAAATTGGTTGAGATATCCCGCGCCGTCGATTTTTGCCGCCTCAAATAAATCGGTGGGAACGCCTTGCATATATTGGATAAAGAAAAACGTCATCAACGCCCCGCCGAAAAAATTTGGAATAATCAGCGGCCAGAGCGTCCCCACAAATCCCAGCGACTGCCAGATCTGATACTGCGGCAGCATCAACGCCGCATACGGTACCATCATGCTGCTGAGAAGGACAAGCAGCAATACCCGCTTGGCGGGAAGCACGAGCTTTGCAAACGAAAACGCCCCCATTGCCGAAACGACAGGCGGAAAAAGCACCGCAAAGACGACGAGTACGAGCGTATTTTTGATCCCCACCCAGAGATTTAGCTCTTCAAAGGCTCTGCGGTAAGCCGTAAAGCTGGGATTTTTAGGGAATATCTGCTCGGGATAAGTAGAAATTTCTATCCCTGTTTTCAGGGACGCCAGCACCATCCAAAGATAGGGAAAAATCGTCGTAACCGCCGCCAGACCCAAAATAGTATAGATAATAATTTTTGTTCCCGTAGAGGAGAGCGACGTTTTCCTTTGTTTCTGTCTCACAATTTCTCTCATGGCGTTACTCCGAATAGACCCATTTATCCGACAGCTTAAATTGCAGGACGGTGATAATCATCACCGCGATTGCCAACAGAACGGACGCCGCGCTCGCGTAGCCGTAGCGATAGTTGTTGATGCCGTTGTCATAGATAAAATATACGATCGTCTGCGTCACCCGCGTATCCGCCAGCAGCTGGGTATCCATAAACGCCTGCAAGCCGCCGATGACGGAAGTGATGAGATGATAGAAGGTAATGGGCGTCAGCATGGGTACCGTAATCGCCAGAAACTGCCTGATCTTCCCCGCGCCGTCGATTTCCGCGGCCTCGTAATAGCTGGAAGAGATATTCAGAACGCCCGCCACATATAAAAGGATTACGCCGCCGATTCCGCCCCATATGTTTTTGAGAATAAGCACCAGGCGCGGATAAACAGTGCCCGAGGTAATCCCCAGCCAGTTGATATTTTCCTCGATTACGCCCAACGCTTTCAGCGCCACGTTGACGATCCCCTGCGTTTCGTTGAACATCAATTTCCATACCAGCGTGATCGCCACCGCACCCGTCACGGCGGGCAGGTAATACACTACGCGGAAAAAAGTACCGCCCCGAAAATTTTTCTGGCTGATCAAAGCCGAAAACAACAGCCCCAGCAAAAGATTGACGGGAATGCTCAGCATGATAATCAGCGTATTGATTATCGCCTGACCGAAGCCGAGCATCGTGAGCTGCCCCTTAAACAGTTCGGCATAAACCTTAAAGCTCACGGGCGAAATTTTGCCTTGCAGGGGCATATAATCGACAAGGCTGTAAATGACGGCGACGACCAGAGGAACCGCCGTAAACAGCGCAAAGCCTATAAACAACGGCGCCACGAAGCCGAGCGCGGCAAATTTTTCTCTTGTCTTCAAACTGCTTTTTGCCATAGTCCGTATTTTTCCTTAATCCACGATAATTCCCGCGCTTCGGTTAGACTGATCGAGATACGCCTGCATAGTGGGGTCATACGCTTTCAGACGTGCCCTGATGCCGGATTTATCTTTCAGCGCATAGATATCCGATATCTCTGTATTGAGAGCGTTCAGCCACGAATTTTCAAACGTATGATAATGCGGCCGCACCTTTCCGCCGATCTTATCCCCGCCCGTTTTTCCGAGCGCCGCTTTCGTATCCCCGCCGAAGCCATCTACGATATCGCAATATACGCTTCGGTTTTCAGGCCAGAGCGCCACGGACCCATCATTTTCCGACAAAAAGCTTTCCCTGTCCAGAGCCATCGATTTCAAATTGGGGATCAGCTGGCCGCGCGTATAAAAATCTTTCTGCGCGCTTTCGTTGAGGCTGAGATATTTCATCAGCGCGAGCGCCGCCGCGGGAGACTTCGTCGATTTGCTGATCGCCAGCCCCAGCGTGCCTATCCAAGTGGTGCTCCTGGCCTCGGGATTTTCGCCGTTATACGGGACGGGCAGCAAACGGTAATTCATCTTCTGCTGATGGTACATCGGCGTGAGGTAAGGTCCCACCCAGCAAAACGCGGAATTTTTTGCAAGAAACATATTCTGCGCGGAATCTCCCGTGGATTTGGGCACAACCTTATAGGTGTACATAAGATCCCAAAGCCATTCTATCGTTTCGCAAAATTCGTCGCTGGAAATTGTGCTGTGCATGGCGTTTTCATCGAAATAATCGGCGTTATTCGACCAAACCGCACTGCTCAATTCGTAATAAGGTATGGCATAAAACTTATCGTTGTTTTTTTCCGTGCCGAAATAGCCCTGTATCTTCACGCAGATATCCGTAAACTGTTTCCAGGTGAGAGGATTGTCCGAGTCCGCCAGCAAATCCGCCTCCCCTTGCGTCAGCTTTCCGTTTTTCACCATTTCATCAACCATATCGACGTTATACATCAGCGTCCACGGCCCGATGTCTTTGGGCAGGCAATAGAGATCCGAGCCCTCCGAAACGCCCAGCGTCTTTTCGGCGCGGTTATACGAGTACCAATCCACCGCCGTTGACCAAAGGGAGGAATATTCCGCTTCCGTAAACCCGTTGCTGATGGAAAGAAGCCGTCCCGAATCCACCCAGGGACGGAATTCGTATTCGGGAAGATAGAAAAGGTCGGGCATGGTTCCCGAAAGCCTCCCCGTGAGCGTGCTCATATACTGCGTCGAATCCTGCGTGGTAATGCTTACCGTGACGTTTTCGTTTTCATCCATGAATTTGTCTATCAGCGCCGTATAATTGTCCACCTCGTCCTTTGCGCCCCACATCATAAACTCTATCTTATACTCTTTGGCGGGATCCAGCGTAAAATCCGACGCTTCTATATTGTCGTCGCCGCTCCCCTGGCTGCTCGTAAAGAAACAACCTCCGGCAAAAATCAGATTTACCCCTAAAAATATTGCCATCAACAGCTTGCAGGTCCTTCTCATTTTATCATCCTCCTTGTTTTTCCAACTTCATTTTATCATATCATAATTACAGTTTCAAGCCACATTTTCAAAATATACGCAACGCTTGTTTATACTTCGATACTTATCGAAGTTTACAGCGATTTTCTTGACTTTATAAAACAGATCGTTTATAATGCAAGAAATGAAGCATATTTTTATAGAAGGAGGAAGCTATGCCGAAAGACTTTTTTGCCAACAGGGACTTATTGCTTCAAAAAAAGCTCACGCTCACGCTTTGCAACGACGGGCAGCTCGAACGGGTAGCCACCGCGCTCAACGCCTCCACGCGGAGAAAAATACTTTCTCTGCTGACGGCAAACTCTTACACGATACAGGAAATTGCGGAGCGGCTGGATATGTCCCTGTCAAACACTTCCTTTCACGTGAAATTTTTGCAGAAAGCGGGGTTGGTCAACCTTACGCAAAATCACTCGAAACGCGGAAACGAAAAGATTGTCGCGCTGGAAAAGCATTGCCTGGAAATTTTGTTTATAAACGAAAGCGAAAATGCTTTTCCCTCCTCTTCTCACGCATTCAGCACGGAGTTTCCCGTAGGCAGCTTTAATCTTTTCGACATCGCCCCTCCCTGCGGGATCGCAGATGCGGACGGAAATCTCATCGGCGCCGAGGCTCTTCCCGATATTTTTTATAACTATAAGCGGATCAAAGGAGAAATCATATGGTTTACGGAGGGATATCTCGAATATCACGTTTCCAACGCCACGATTAAAAATAAGGTGCTCGAAGCGTTGCAGATTTCCTGTGAAGTCTGCTCGGAATGCGCCAATTATAACAATTCTTTCAAATCAGACATCACGTTCTGGCTGAACGACAAAGAGATCGGGACGTACACCTCTCCGGGGGATTTCGGCGGACGCAACGGCAAATATACGCCAAAAAGCTGGCCGGCGGCATCTACACAGTACGGAATGCTGGTGCAGATACGAATAGACGAAATGGGCGTATGGATCAATCAGGTAAACGTTTCTTCGGAAATCTCGATAGACGATTTCGCCTTTATTACCAAAGAAAAATGTTTACGCTTCCGGCTTGGATTCAAAAAAAACGCCAAATATGTCGGCGGCTTAAATTTATTCGGAAGAAATTTCGGGGATTTTCAGCAGGGCATCCGAATTTCAGCCACCTATTTAGAGCCTTAAAAAATTTTCCTTTCGCAATTGTTTATGCGGGCGGGAGCCCTTTTGTACGCGCAAAAGGAAAGAAGCCTTCAAAATTATATCGATGTTAAGATTAAAATTTATTCATTGCGCTTTTCTGATGCCCTTATCAAGCTTGAAAAATAAAAAACATCTATGGATATTTCACCCCTCGGGATTTAGATATCCATAGATGTTTTCTTTGTCTTTTATAATACCGCTCAAAACGCCCCGTCTTTCAACGGCAGCGCGCCCTTATGCCGAGTCGCCGCGGCGCCCGCTGCATTCGCCTTTTTCAAAATTTCCCGCAGCTCCTTTTCCGCAAGCGACGCGGGCGGGCGGCCGTCCAAGCCAGCCAAGGCAGTGCCGTAAAATGCGTCTCCCGCGCCCGTCGTGTCTATCGGTTTTACTTTTTCCGTCTTCACAAAGCCGTATCCGCCGTTGATGCGGTAATAGCACCCTTTGCTTCCCAACGTTACAAGTAACAGTCTGTCCTTTTTATATACCGCCTCTGCGCCCGCTTCCAGCTCCGCCTTGCCGGTAAAGACAGCCAGCTCGTCTTCTGAAAATTTAAGAATGTCAGCTTCCGCTATATAGGGAGCATACGACTTTTTTGCGTCCTCTATCCTCCCGTATAGATCCGCGCGGAAATTGACGTCAAAACTGAACAGCTTCCCCGCCCGTCGGATCTTCTCCACCGTCTCCGAAGCAAATTTTCGACCCGTCGGCTCGTTTAGCATCAGGGAACCGACGTGGACGATATTTACTTCCGGCCATTGCTCCAAAGCGACCGACGCCGAATCGAGATGAAAATCCGCCGTATCGTGACGAAAAAAAGCAAAATCTCTTTCCCCGCCTTTAAGCGTTACGAAAGCCAGCGTCGTATTGCGCGTTTCGTCTTCCTGTATCCCGCAGAAATCAAGCCCGGCGCCCGCGGCGAACCCTTTCAAAAATTTTCCCACGGGATCGCGACCGACCCGGCCGATGAAGCCTGCCTTTGCTCCCGCGTTTTTCGCGTTGACCGCCACGTTGAAGGGCGCGCCGCCCCCGTACATTTTGAACGCCGTTACGCCGTTCTGATCCTCTCCGATCATATCCGCAAGGATCTCACCGATCGATAATATCATATCTTCTCCTCAAACCCGCAAGAGATTATTTTTATCCGTTCCGTAGCTACTACCCTCAAGCGACGAAGCGCCGCGCTTACTTTTTATACCGTATCGTCATCGTGATATCCTTGGGATAATCGCCGAATTTTTCGCCCAAGAGATTGATTCCGCCGACGTTTTTCTCATCGCTCTTGATTCCGATACGAAAGGCGATACAGTCCGTCTCCTTATTTTCAGCTCCTTCAGAGAAAGGAGATACGCGAACTTTCGACATAGACGGCCGCTTCTCCTCGCGTTGAGTTTCTATACAGCTCGGCGGAAGGATTAATTCTGCGGGTCAAGAGAAAACTTGTATATACTCACTTTCCCGACGATTTCATGAAAGAGCAGATGAATAAAGTTTTTTATTTGAGCTTTGAAATAAAGGCTTACGGGCAGCTTTTACCTCTCAAAAGCACATAAAAACGTAAAAAATATTAAAAAATCCTATATATCGTGTCGTAATTCAAACAAAGCACAATATATAGGATTTATGTCAAAGGACTACAAAAAAGATTTTTTTGGATTTTTCAGTGTGTATCGAACTCGCACAGTCATCTTTTAGCTTGAATTTATTATAACATACTTTTGAACTTTTTACAAATATTTTTCTTTCTCTGCCTTATGTTTACTAAAGACATTTAGGAGGTCATGTAGAAATTATCTACATGACCTCCTTCGTCAATTTTCTTAAAAGACCTTCTTTTCACCTTGCTATTTCTATTTTTGGATAGCTTGAAAAATTATTTTCTTTTTTCACTTTTCAAGCGTCTGTACCACTTCCAAGCTGCCGACAAAGATCACTCTGATTTGCTCTTTCGATTCCACGATTACTGCCTCTAAAAGTTGACGGATGAGCTGGTTGTCATACGTAAGCGGATGATTTTTCAATCCGTCGAGTACCGTATAGAGTTGGTCCAACCGACTGGCGGCGTTTTTTCTTTTTTGTTGGATATCCGCAAATTGCTCAAGCCGTTGCAGTGTAATATTTAACGGTTTCGCCGTATAAACTGCTCGTTTCTCCCGAAAAGAACATGAGCCATATATAAACCGTAAGAATAAGCGCGGCGTTTCCGAGATACGCCCCGTAAGCAATCGTCGAAATATTTTTCGCGTTTTTAAGGCTTGTATATCTCAAAGCGGTAAAAACAAGCGTTAAAAGCACGACGATAAACAGTACCGTAAGCGTCGCCGTAACCGCGGCGGGCAGAGAAACGTCTATCGGGTTGCCGTATTCGTCGAAAGCGGAATATTCCCCGCCCGAAAACAAAACGGCAAGGACGGTCATGAAGGAATAGGAAAAAGTTACGCCTATATCCATCTGACTTTTTGTGAGAATGTTGCAGAAAAAGAAAAGGACGAGACAAAGCGCGACAACGGAAATCACGATTATCGCTTTAACTTTTTCCGTGCTTAATTTATTACGGGGAACAAGCCCGTTTCCTTTTAAAGCCGTACCGTCAGTCATTGTTTTTCGTCTCCGCCGATCTTATTTTATGCGCGCGCCTGTATTCGTTGGGGGTTATGCCCGTTATTCTCTTGAACGCATAATGGAAGTTTTTTATATCGGAAAAACCTATCACGTCGCTTATCTCCGAAATCGTTTTATCCGATTCTATCAGTAATTTACAGCTCTGTTCAACGCGGTATCTCAAAAGATATTCGATAACGGAAGTCTGCCTTTCTCTGTTGAAGAGCTTTTGAAGATATCCGCTCGAAAGCCCGACGTATTCCGCAACGTCCGCAAGCGAAACTTTCTTGTAGAAATTATCCGAAATGAATTTCACTGCAAGTTCCACGTAATCCGCGCTGTGATTTCTCATGCTCTTGGTTTCGCCGTCCGACATCTGCCCCAGCCCGCTCAGAAGAAAATATATACAGCCGCGCATTATTCCGTCGCAGTATTTTTCGTTGCCTTCGTAAGTATCGAGGGCTTTATACACGAGCGAAACCATTTCCTGCCGGGAGGAAATATTCACGGGTTTCAACGGCGAAAACGCCGAATAATCGAACTCGATGAAATCCTTGCACCAGATAATGTTTACCACTTTGAAATCGTTTTCTTCGCAGGTGGGGCGCATGCTGTGTTCGCTGTCGTCCGCGATGACGAACATATCGCCGCGGCGAAGTTCCACCGTTTCGGAATTCACCTTCTGCACCGCGCTTCCGCTCTCCACGAAAACCATTTCCACAAACTCGTGGCTGTGCCGCAAAACCGATTCGTACCCGTCGCCCGAGTCCTGTAATAATCGTCGAAACAGATTATCCACAAAAAGGTATAATCCATAATATGGTTTATGTACAGGGAAAAAGGCGACTTCCCGAAAAGGGCCGTCATCGAACGCTTAATCGATTTTGTATCGAAAAAACTGTAATAATGCATGAGCGACGATTGATACACGTCCGCGCCCCAAAGCCAGCGGTCGCGCTTTATGCCGTCTAAGATAAACTCTCTTGAGCAAAGCCCCATCGTCCTCGCGGCGACTTTGTATATCTCGTTAACCGTTTGGTTATCGCACTCGAACGAACTTCTCAAAACCGACGGGGAAAGTTCTTCGTCAACCGAAATTCCGGAAAAATCTATTCCTTCCGCAGTAACGTATCTGAACGCCTTGGCGATTTTCGTCGTAACCTTATCTCCGTTAACCACGAAATCTTCGCTTAAAAGCTCGCAATGTTCCTTATCGGAAACCTCTTCGAGGCTCTCGCCGTAATAAATCTTAGCGTTATCCGAAAGCTTTGCGCCCGAAAAAACCACTCTCGCGAACATCTCTTCGCCGAAATCGTAAATATCGCCCGTATCGGACGGAAATTTTTCGACGTATGCTCTTTCTTTTGACGGAAGCGAAAAGCCGTTCGGGGTTTTACCGTTCAGAAATTCCCCGTCGCAAGCGGCGTTTTTAAAAATATGATCGCAACACGTCACCTGCCAGGTGTCGTCCGTTAAAATCGTGTCGCCCGCAAGTTTTAAGCAAGGCAATCCCTTATCGTTAAAAACGGAAACGAGAATTTCATGCTTCCCGCGCGGGACGGAAAATTCGCTTTTAACCGAATAAAGATACGCCCCGTCTATCATGACGTTGAACGACCCTTCCGCCTCGATTTTAACCGTTTCGGCGGCGGAAAGTTCGTAAATTTTCTTGAATTTTACGTTTTTATAGCAGGAATCCAATCTCCAGAACGGCGGTATAGGAATATCTCTTTCATACCTTTCCGCCATGAATTTCCCCGATAATTCAATTTCAAAGTCGTCGGGATACCATATCCATTCAGCTTGTTTCATCTTTTACCTCTGTATTGCCGTAGCTCGCTTAAGTTTCGGTATAAATATTTTATCAAATAAATCTTCCGTTTTCAATAGTAAAATCCCGCCCAGATTGATTTTTCGGGAAAATTTTGCTGCATTTGAAAAATGATTATTTTCCCTACTAAATACTGTCTTTTATGAGAAATACACGCTATTTTCGGGTATTATTATGGTAAAAAAACGCTTTTTGCCGGCTTTTATTTCCGTTATCCGATTTTTTACATAAGACAAATCGAAAAGGTGTTCACATTTCTCATTCATTTCAAAGACGTTCATAACAACAACTACAAAATCGTAGTTATGGGCGACAAACAGTATATACCAAGCGTTACCGCGCAACAATAAAACCCGCTTAAAAAATTTGTTATAATCGTAATTCGCGCGACGGTATTTTCGTGCGAATTACATTGCAAAATTTACAGCGGATATCCTACACACCGTTATTGATTTAATTTATGTTACAACAAAACGAGGAAGACTTACTTGTCTTACTTGTCTTCCCCGTTTTTACTCGCCAATCCGCATTTTTATAACAGAACAAAAGTTACTACGATAAACAACACATAGCCGATTGTTTTTTCTTTAGAGATTGAATTTCATGTAAAGTCTACCGAAAAACCCGGACGATTATCGCCCGGGTTGTCACTATCGTTTTTGCATACGGATTATTAAAGGATTATTTTCCGTCCCATTCCGCTCGTATAAATATTCATAACGCCTCTTTCGCGCATAAGATCGCGGGTGTGCAACGAATCAAGATTCGCGGTGTTGAAACCCGAACCGTTATCGTTGTTATATATCCAGTCTACAGCGGGATAAAGACATACTTTAATATCTTTTATCGCGTTATAAAAAGCGTCGCTCGTACCGTGCTGCCCGTGGTGAGCCATTTGTATGAGCGTACAGCTCTCAATTTCCTTTCTGGACCATTCGTCATTGAGATATACGTCGCCGCGATCACCCATATCGCCTGTAAACAACACCGATTCGCCGGGCGTTTCCATTTTGAACATTATGCCCGAATTGTTTCCGTAGTTACCGTCTCTTTCGGTATACCAGGCATTGTTCAGAACTTTCATAGTAACGTATTCGCCCAACTTATATTCGTCTTTATAATGCGGTTTTATTACGTTCTTAACCTTTTGAGGATTGTTTTTGACTAAATTTTCAAATTTATCGCAAAACGGATAATCGCTGTCGCCGCTCAAATCTTTTACCATTTGCGAAGTCGGGAAATCGTAATACAAATTCTCTATTACGATATCCTGATACTCGATCAACTGCGCCGGAACAGTGGTATGGTCGGTATGGAAGTGCGTTAAAAACCAATAATCCACTTTATGCGTAAACGTTCTGAGCAGTTTCAGCATAATATCCGTATCCCCGCCGACGTAGCCGCCGTCGATTACGATAACTTTATTGTCGGGCGTAATCACGACGTATCCCATGGCAAGAGTGATGCTTTCGAGTGAAATAAGTTTAACGCCGCCGAGAAGGGGTTTATCTTCTTCGCTTGCGGTTACTTTCAAGTCGGATATATACGCCGTTTTGTTCGCGGCAAAATCGAGTTCTATTTTAACGAAATTTTCGCCGTTTTCGGTGTAAACCATCGTTTTAAAACGAACTCTGTTCCAAACGTTCGCGGGATAGCCGTAGTCCACAAGATCGCCTTCGGCTTTGTAAACTCTGAGCGTATTGTTATATCCCGTTCCGTCGTATTTCAGACGAAATTCTACCGTAACCGTATCGAACGTTTTCAAAGCGTTTATTTCGTTATTTTTTACGCGTAAAACCGAAGTTTTTCCGTTGAAAGTCAATTTTACCGCTTCCGTACCGTTGTAACCGTTATCGGATTCCGTCAACGTTCCTCCGCTTACGGTTAAATTGTTTTTTAATCCTTTTTCAGCCGAAACTTTTGCCGTTCCGCCAACAAAAACCGCACCCATAGACAAACACACACCGAGAATCAGTATAAGAATTTTATTTAAGATTTTCATTTACGATGTTTCCTCCATATCGCTATCGAAGCGGCAACCGCCGCAACGGACAAAACCGAAACGGAAGCAACGCCGCCACCGCAACCGCCCGAAGAAGTTTTCCCCGAATCGACGGAACTTACCGAACTTGAAAAATCGGTGGATTCTTTCGTACTGTCGGGAACGGAAGAACTTTCGTCGGGTTCGATTGTTTTTGCTTCGTAAATCGGATAAAACACGCTATCCGTAATTATGCCCGTCGTGCTTTTGTTCCAGCATTTAAAAGTATAGCCCTCTTTTGCGGGCGCAACGGGCGCGGTCGCAGTTCCGTATCCCGAAACTTTCTGACTGCTTAAAATTTCGCCGTTTTCGGCAATAAAACGAACGTTACACAACCAACTCTTCTGAATATAAGTCTTTCCGAGAGTGGACTTTTCGCCGCTTAAAGCGTTTGTGGCGAGCGTTTTCATGCTGCCGTCCTTAATAGAGCTAAGCCCCGAAAATATATTCCTGACGTATTCGTACTTCCCGCTGTTATTAGTTATAACGAGATTGTCTATAACCGCCGTAGCCGACTTCTCGTCTTTTGTATAACAGGCAAGCCCGACGGTATTCGACGACGTGAATGAATTTGCAACCGTTAAAACGTTCGCAAAAGAGTCCGCGCTTTCGCAAATACCCTTTTTATCGACCGTCCACGCGCCGTTTTTCGCGTCGAACTTAACGCGGTAAGTATATCCGGCTTCAAATATATCGGTTTTGTTATCCAAAGTTTTGCTCGAAACAACTCCGTCCCCGAAAAGCATATAATCGGTCATTTCGGAAAGTTTACCGAGTTTTTTCGAATCGCCCGCCACAACTCCGAAATATCCGCTCTCGCTTCTCCACTGCAAATCGAACGTAACCGTCGCGTTTCCGTCGCCTATCTGCGTGTAATATTCGGTAAGACATTCGGCACCCGTAGCAACAATATAAGCATTATAATCGTCCTCTTTCGCAGTTGCCGCGCTTGCCGTCGTTCCACCGAACACGGAAACAATCAACGCGGAACATAATGCCGCTAAAATAAGTATCTTTTTCATATCGTTTCCTTTAAATGTTTTTACCGATAAACAGGCTTATCGCAAAAATAAGCCTGTTTATTTCAATTCGAATTATTTCGAGAATACTATATCCGCGATGTATCCGCGGGTAACAGCTTTTTTGTTGTTGTCGGCAGCCACGCAATATACATACTGATCTTTCGTAAAATCAATTTTCTCGTCAGTCAGACTAATAGTGTGTTCGTAATTTCCCGCAGCGTTTATTATGCAGTAACTACTGATCGCGCCGCTTACGTAGTCCGAAATATATCCGCCGCCCGCTTTACAAGGGTACAATCTCGACGTGGTATTAACAAAGTTACCCGTATCCTTATTTTCGCTGCCCTCAAGGTTATTTGCATAGACAATAGTCATCTTCGTATACCCTTCGGCAATCTTTTTCTGTATGACCGAACCCGAAATAAGACACCAGAAATCACCCGAACCGCTTACCGGGCTCATTACCCAGCCTTTTCCTTCGATATATCGTACGGCCCCGTTATCGCTTGGGCTGCCAAGCATCCAGCCTGACTTATCTTCCTGCACTACGGGTTCGCCTTTTTCGAATACTATATCGGCAACGTAACCGCAAGTAACTTTTTTCTCGTAGACATCCTTATTGTAACACAAAACGTCAATGTCTTTCGTAAAATCGTGATTTGCGTCGGTGAGATCTACGTGGTGTTCGTAATATTTCACGCCGTCTTTGTTAACTTCCGCGCAATATTCGGCTATAGTTCCGCTTACGTAATCGTAATCGTTGCCGCCGCTCTTTTTTATAGGACAAATCATTGATTTGGTGTTTATAAAATCTCCGACATTCGGATTATCGACGCCCTCGAAACTATTCGCGTAGACAATCGTCATCTTAGTATAGCCTTCGGAAATTTTCTTCTGAATAACCGCCTTCGGGATTATGCTCCAGAACTGCCCCTGCGCGCCTCCGTCCGTAGTGTCTTTCATTATCCAGCCTTTGCCTTCGATATACTCGACAGAACCCCAATATGCGTTATTGCCTACAAGCCAACCGGATTTATCTTCGTAACCGAATTCGCTAATCATGATTTCCAAAGGATAAACGTCTGCATGCTCGGTGTAGATATAAATATCTCTGCCCGCATACTCGTTAAGATCGATTGAAAACTGAACGCTCTTACCGGCATCCCAGAATTCTTTCCATCCGTAATACGCTATAGCGGTTCCTTCCGACCAAAGATTTGCCGTGTCGTCGGCCGCAACGTATATCGGCTTGACTTTACTGCTGTCGGCCGCCAACCCTAAAGCGGGATTCTTTGCGATGACCGAAAGAGCGGTATAGCCCAACTTTTTCAATTCGGTAAGAATATCTCCGTGGATTATCGCGTAAACACCGTCGGACGCAGTAGACGAAATGCTGTATTTGCCGGCTTTTGCGTTCGCCGTGACGGTTGCCGCAACCGTTTGCGACGCTATCAGAAATTCTTTAACGTCCTTGTGGCAGTTCGTGCAGACGCCGTCTTCGCCGAAAGAATGTTCGGTGGCGATTTTTTCGCTTTCCTTATCGCCGCATACGCTACAAATTCTTTCTTTTAAACCTTCTTCGGTGCATGTCGGCTCTTTAACGATTTCCCAATCCCCGAAATTATGCGCCGTTGTAGCCTTTTCTATATGTCCGCAATCTTCAACGGTACAAACTCTGTCGTGACAGGTAAATTCGTCGGCGTAAGTGTGTCCCTTAGCCGGAAGATCTGCGGTTTCCGTATCTCCGCAATTGTCACATTCGCGCGTCTGCACGCCTTTTTCCGTGCAACTCGGCTCGCGAACGGTAACCCACTCTCCCCAGGAATGTTCGGTGGTAGCCTTTTCAACGCTTCCGCAGTCTTTACAGGTTCTGTCGTGGCAAGTGAATTCATCCGCAAACTTATGCGCCGTAGTAGCCTTTTCGACATGCCCGCACCCCTCTACGGTACACGTTCTGTCGTGACAGGTATACGCGTCGGCATACTTGTGTTCGTGAGTGCTTTCGCCGCCATCAAACTTGCAACCGGCAACTACGCCCATCGCTATCGATGCAACAACGATCGTAATCAAAAGAATTATAATCTTTTTCATCTTTTTTTCCTCTCTTTCTGATTTTTATTTTTTATCGGCATTAAGCCGCATAAAATTTATTTTACCGCGCGAGAATAAGTATTCCCTCGCCCACGTCCAGATCGCCGTTAAATTCGTTATCGGTCAACCGAACGATTTCTTCTTCTCCGTTTCTGTAAACGGAAACAAGGTCCGTTTCTTTGAAACGTATGGAAAACTTCGCTTTCTTTGCGGAAAACGTATTGCCCGCATTTACGACAATATAGCCGGCTTTGCCGTCTTCGTCCTTAAAACATCCTACAAGAATATCCTCGTCGGAACGAGCCGAGACCATTTCGTCTATATTGCTTGCGGCAAGCGGTTTTTTTAAAAGCCCGAAAGAAACATTCCTTTCCGCCGCGTTATCGCCATAAACAGGATAAACGCCCCGCCAATTATTTTTCAGCCGCTTATATATCGGGTTCAGTTTCCTCAGAATCCCGTTCAACTTCTGTCCGCAGAAATATGTCTGCGTTTTTTGCTCGCTCCGATCGATCATCGAATATTGACGTTCGGAAAATTCGGCCGCCGTCGGCGTTGCGTAACAGAAATAAGAAATACTGTCAAAACCGAAAGCCAGAAGCGTATACGCCTGTAACGAAATATCTTCATAGGTCGGTAATCTGTCGTGCAGATTTGCGGGAACGCCATACGGCATAACCTGTATAAAAAAGTTCGTTTTCAGTATGTATCTGCTGTTTTTTTTCGCCTGCGCGATATATTCGACATTTCTCAGCCATGTATCTTTCAGAAAACGTCTGTCGGTTTCTGGATCGTAACAAATAGGATAATCGTCACACGAAAGCCAGTTCGTTGTTTCGGATCCGTCAAAAATACCGTTTATGTACTTTTCCTGAGCCTCAAGGTATTCTTCGTAAGTAAACGGCGGCGTATCCCACGGCAACTTTACCGAAGTGGTAGGGTTCAGATTGATAAGAAACTCAACCGTCGGATATTTCTTATGCATTTTTTCAACAACGGGCGCAATATCGACGATTCCGTCCATTTTAGTCAACGTATTTCTGTATATTACGGGTTCGTCGTAGTTGAATCCTTCGAAAGACGGGTGTTTCATATATTCATCGATACACTCTTCAATTAAATCGAGCCTTCCGGATATATCTACGAAAGCTTTGATGCCGAACTTATCGCACATTTCGAGAGCTTTTTCCATTTTAGGCGTACCCGCACCGTCCACATATTCTCCGAGCAAGAAGATACGATCAAATCCGCATTCTTTATATTGTCTGAAATTTTCTTCCGTGGGTGTAGGCGGATACCATGCGGTAAGAATAATATCTGTTATTAAACGATTCATTTTTCTCCTTTTTACGAGCATGGAATAACAAACACGCCTTCGCCGACCTCGAGTTCAAGCGTAAGTATGCCGTTTTTAAGATCGACCACGCTCTTTTTCCCTCTGCGATACACCTGAGCCTGCGTGTAATCGCCGAAATTCATCTTCGCGTTTACTTTTTTGTTCCAGGAAGAATCGTTATAGTTTACAACCATAAAACCGGGATTACCGCTGCCGTCTTTCATATAGCCGATAATCACGTCTTCATCGCTTTCGAATCCTTTCAGACCGCTTAAATGTTTCAGCTCCAAAGGATTTGCAAGAGCGTCCATGGACTTATTGAAATAGAATTCGTCCTCGCTTGTATTGTTTGTTCCGTAAACGGGGCAAACGCCGAGCCAGTTGGAATTGAACTGTCTGTAAACTTTCTCGAAACTTCTGAGTTCCTCGTTGACGGCTTTGCCGGATTCGTAAATGTCGGTTTTATTGCCGTCACGGTCGATCATTGCTTGTTGGTAATCCTGAAACTCGCCTACCGCGTTCGGGGTTGCGTAACAGAAATACGAAATGCTGTCGTAACCATAGGCAAGCAATGAATACGCCTGCAACCTTATATCTTCGTAAGTCGGCTTTCTGTCGTACATTCCGTTAGGCGTTCCGTAAGGCATCGACTGAATAAAGAAATTCGTCGTGAGCTTAACTTCGCTGTCCCTTTTTATTTCGGCGAGATAGGCAAGATTCTGAAGCCAACTCGTTTTTAAATAATACGGATGTTTTGACGTCTGATTGTTGCAGATAGGATAACTGTCGCAAGACAACCAGTTATGCAACGAACTGTCCTTATAAATCGAATTGATATAAGTCGTCTGCGCGTCGAGATATTCGGCGTAAGTAAACTTGGGCGTACCCCAGTTAAGATCAACACATTCCGACGGATTCAGATTAACCAGAAATTCGACCGTCGGATACTGCTCATGCATAACTTTTACTTTTTCCGCGATATCTACGATACCGTCGGACATATTGATGGTGTTTCTGTATATTACGGGTTCGTCGTAATTATACCCCGCGAACGACGGATGTTTGCTGTAATTTTCGATAGTGGCGTCGATAGCCGAGAGATTTCTCGATATGTCGACGAACGCTTTTATGCCGAGCTCGTCGCAAACTTCGAGCGCATTCTCCATTTTCTCGGATCCTACCGCACCCGCGTTCTGCCCCATGATGAAAATGTAGTTAAACCCCGCTTCTTTATATTCGCGGTATGCATCCGTTGTTGGCGGAGGCGAAAGCCAGCCGTTGATCATAAGCGGCTCGGACTGCATGTTTTCGTAATCGGGAAGCGTTATCGGAGTTCTTTTGTTTTCGCTGTCGCCCTTCGCACAACCCGCCGAAGCAAGCCCGCAGAAAGCCAGCGCCAAACCCATACTAAGTATTTTTTTTAACATCATATTACCTGTTTTTTTATTATAATTTAAAATTTGCCGATTGCGGACGTAGTAAAACCGCGATCATGAACATGGAATCACAAATACGCCCTCGCCGACGTCCAGCGCAACGTCAAGCACGCCGTCTTTTAAATCGACTACTGTTTTTTTGCCTTTGCGGTAAACCTGCGCCTGCGTATAATCGCCGAAATCCATCTTCGCGTTTACCTTTTTGTTTCGGGAAGTATCGTTATAGTTTACAACCATAAAACCGGGGTTGCCGCTGCCGTCTTTCATATAACCGATAATCACATCCTCGTCGGTTTCAAATCCTTTCAGTTCGCTTAAACGTTTCAGCTCCAAAGGATTCGCAAGAGCGTCCATGGACTTATTGAAATAAAATTCGTCCGCACTTGTATTGTTCGTTCCGTAAACGGGGCAAACGCCGAGCCAGCCGGAATTGAACTGTTTGTAAACTTTCTCGAAACTTCTGAGTTCTTCGTTGACGGCTTTGCCCGCTTCGTAAATATCGGTTTTATTGCCGTCGCGACCGATCATGGCATATTGATAATCCTGAAATTCTCCGCCTGAAGGAGGCGTGGTATAACAGAAATAGGAAATGCCGTCGAAACCGTAAGCAAGCAAAGAATACGCTTGCATTCTTATATCTTCGTAAGTCGGCTTTCTGTCATGTAATCCGTCCGGCGTTCCGTAAGCCATTGCCTGAATAAAGAAATTAGTCGTCAGTTTAAACTCGCAATCTCTCTTTGTCTCGGCAAGGTATGCAAGATTCTGGAGCCAGCTCGTCTTTAAATAATACTGCTGTTTCGCCGCCGGATTGTAGCATATCGGATAACTGTCGCAGGACAGCCAATTATGTGCGGTTCCGTCTTTATAAATGGAATTTATATACGTTTTCTGCGCCTCGAGATACTCCTCGTAAGTAAACTTCGGAGTTCCCCAGTTCAAATCAACGCTTTCCGTCGGGTTAAGGTTTATTAAAAGTTCGACGTCGGGATATTTCTCGTGTATCGGCTTCATTTTTTCCGCGATATCGATAATCCCGTAGTTAAAGTTGATTATGTTTTTATAAATAACAGGCTCGTCGAAGTTATACCCCGCAAACGAAACGTGCTTACTGTATTTTTCTACGGTAACGCCCATTGCATCCACGTCCTTATATACGTTTACGAATACCTTTATTCCGAGTTTATCGCAGATATCCAGAACTTTATCGGTTTCCGCAGAGCCGATCGCGCCGACAAATACGTAATTAAATCCGGCTTCTTTATAATCTCGGTATGCTTCTGTCGTCGCTTCGGGAGAAACCCACCCGCTCAGAGTAAGCGGTTCGGACTGCATACTTTCATAATCGGGAAGCACTACCGGCGTTCTTTTGTTTCCGCTGCCGCCTTTCGCGCAACCTGCCGCGGCAAGTCCGCAGAAAGTCAACGCCAAACCTATACCGAGTATTCTTTTTAGCATTTTCTATTTCCTTTTATTGAAGTTTATCCTTTGAGTCCGCCCGCAGACATACTTTCCATAATCGTTTTCGAAAACGCAGCGTATAAAATCAGAACAATGATCGTTGAAAATGTCAGCGCAGCAAAAACTATCGGAACGCTCGCCTCGAATTTCGACATTATCGCGGTCAACCCGTAAGCGACCGTCGGATAATCGTTCAAAAACAGATACGGCGTATAATAATCGTTCCAGCAACTTATAAAATTCATTATGCCGAGCGATAACAGTATCGGCGTCGCTTGCGGGAACATGATGCTTACAAACACCTTGAAATCGCCCGCTCCGTCGATAAATGCCGCTTCGGCATACTCCCACGGAATTGCCGAAAAGAAGTTCTTAAAAAGCAGAAAACTGAATCCGAAGCCTCCGGCACTCATCAGAAATACTCCCCAGAACGTGTTGAGCAAGTGCAGACTTTCCATAAATCTGTACGTCATCGTAACAGATCCTATCGTCGGTACAACCAAAGTAATTATAGCTATACCTGTTATAAATTTTTTGACTTTAAAATCATACTTCGCGACGATATACCCGGAAATAGCAGGAACCGACACGGATAATAAAACCGTTCCTCCGACGTATATAAGGGAGTTTAAAATCATCTTCGGCATTGCCGTATGCCCGCCTACTTTATAGGTAAACGCCTTTGTATAGTTTCGTTTAATCGCTTTGAGCGAAATATCGAAAAAGTTAAACGGTTTTTGCGAAAACGCCGTGGTCGTTCTGAACGAGCCGAATACCATGTAAAGAAGGATCGTTATGTAACTGATAGCGAAAATGCCCATCACTATAAAGCATACGATACGGAATGCCTTATCGCCGGCAGAATATTTTATCTTCATCAATACTCTACCTCCTCTGTGATTTTGCTCATGAAATAACGGAAAGTAAGAATGATTGCCGAGCCGACAACCGCCACCAGAACGCCTATCGCATTTATTACGGTGTTTGTGGAATCGTTTTTGACCGAAACCGTTATCATAAGCCCCAACGTACTCGCCCGTTCGGATGTTCCGTCCGTAAGAAGCAGCGACGGCATCATCCAGCCGAACACCGCCGCAACAAGAGTTACGGACAATGTTGTGATAGTAGGCCATATAAGCGGTATACATATACTGCCGAATTGTTTTAATTGCGTTGCACCGTCAATCTCCGCGCTTTCGAATACGCTTTGCGGAAGTCTTGCCATGGCGGAACTGAAATATACAAGGTTTCCGTTTACGCCTGTCCATACGCTGAAAACGAGAATCGTCCCCCACACCGTTTTGTCGTTGCCGAGAAAACCGCCGACGGGAACTATACCCGTGTTCGACTGACTTCCGTCTCCTCCAAGCCCGATAAGCCTTAAAAACTGAATTATTATTCCCGACGAGTTATCGAGCGCCATACGATAAACGAGACACAGAACGACGACGGAAATTACCGCGGGCAGAAACAGAACTATTCTGTAAAATCTGTATAACAACACTTTTTTGTATATCGCATAAGCGAATATAAGCGTTAACGGCAGATTTATAAGAAGAGATAACGGAATTAACGACAACGAGTTTAAAAGCGCGTAATGGTTGACTATTCCGTTATCTTTTCTACCTAAGAAAATCTTGAATGCGGTAACGTAATTTTCAAACCCCACAAAACTGCGTTGTCCGGCTAAATTATATTCGAAAAACGAGTCTGCAAACGTGCCGATATTCATGCCGAACCAGAACACAAGGAAATGCAATATCGGCCACGCCAGAAACCCGTATACGAAAATCATCTTTTTCGTTTTTACGGATATTCCGGCGTTTTGTTTGGTTTTTACATTATTATTCATAATTGTCCTTAACTTTATTCATCGAACGACTTCATAAAATCGCCCCAGTTTTCCACCTGCTTTCTGTACAAGCCTTCAACAGTCGTTTTCGCAAGCTCGGAGGTATATCCGGTTGTGGCAACCGTCTTGAAAGCAGAATTTAAGTCAAGATTGATAGCCCCCGTAAGCGAAGCAATCTGATCGGATGCGGCAACCGCCAAAGTCGTGCCGTTTAACGTCCCCGCGACTTCATTGGCAAATCTCGACAACGTCGATACGTTCATTCTGTATTGCAGAGCGACGGGAGTTCCCGTATAAGACTGGAACGTCTGACATCTTTCCTCGGTTGCCATATATTTAAGAAAGGCTTTAGCAAGTTGCGGGTTATTGTTCTTACCGTTTGCGGCAACCATGAAAAATTCTGCGGGAGAATTCATGTATATAGCCGTCGGATTGTCCGCATTGACCTTCGGAGCGGGTGCGAAATGATAAAAATCATATTCACCTTCCTCGATATGTTCCCTCATTTCGTTTTCAAACCAGGATCCCGAAATGGTGAACACCGACAGACCGTTCAAAAATTTCTGTTCCGCCGTAAGATTGGAATGGCTCGTGGAATCGGCAAAAGCGTTCGACGGATAGTAATTGCCTTGTTCGTTCTTTTTAGCGTTGAGAAGTTTCGCAACGCTGTCCACCGCTTTTATCGCACCGTCGTTTACGAGGAGATTTTTATTGCTTTCTCCCGCAACGGAAGTGGTTGTCTGTTCCCAATAATTTTTAAAACCTACAGGATCTATCTGCGCCCAGACACCAAGGAAAATGTACTTCATATCTCCGACCGATCCGCCGTAACTCATAGGAACAACTTTCTGTCCGAGAGCTTTTTTATTCCACTTCTCGTTTACGGAATCGCACATATCGAGAAGCCCTTGCCACGTCGACGGAAATTTGCCTTGCTCGAACTCGCCGTTGGACGGTATCTCGTTTATATAATTCTGATTGTAAACAAAGCCGGTAGGAGCAAACGTATAAGGCATCGTATACCTTACGCCGTCGATAACTCCGACTTTTTCAATAGCCTCCTTATAATTGAAGCCCACATCGTCAAGGCTGAGAATTTTACCTTGTTTAGCCCATTGAACCCATTGAAGTTGAGAAGCATAACTGAAATACACGTCCGCGCCGCTTCTCGCGTCGAGGAAAGTCGCCAATGACTCGTTCAAGGTTTCATCGGCTTTCGAGGTTATTTTCGCGCCCGTTCCCGCATTGAAATTTCTCACCGCATCTTTGACCCAGTCGGTTCCAACCCCCTTGTCAAGCACGTAAACCTCAAGGGTTTTGCCCGTCCAGTCGCCGTAAGCCTTTTTCATCGCGTCTTTATCGACGCTAACCGACGTGTCGCCGCCGTTTTTGTTGCCGCATGCCGTCATCGAAAATACGCAAGCGAATGCCATTATACTCGCTATGACGGCGGTCAATATTTTTTTCATACTATTATTTACTCTCCTTTGCGTTTTTTTATCATGATCGTCGCTAACCCCGCCAATCCGAGAATAGCGAAAATACCAGATTCCACCGACGAGCCGCAACCTTTTTTCTTCGGCGCTTCGCCCTTGCCGACCGTTATTTCGATCTCGTTACTCGAAAACGTTCCGAAATCGTTCGTCGCAACCGCTTTCACGATTACTTTTCCGTCCGCTTTGCCCGTTATATAGCCGTCGGCGTCGATTTCCGCATATTCGTCGCCGGATACGATAACGTATTTTATATCGTCCGCCTTATAGAGTTTACCCGTTACTTTAACCTTGGTTCCGAGACTTTCGCCAACTGCGATGCTCGTCGCGTTAAGGCTCGTCGAAAGAGCGAGCGAAATAGCGGGTTCTGCCGCCTGCGTTACGGGAGCAACCGTCACGTTTACGCCTTTCATCGTATTGTGAAGATATAAACCCGTCCAACCGCCGAAGTTGCAACTTGCGTTAGAAACAAAGCAACCCTTTCCGATTTCGGTTCCGCCGACTTTAAGGGCAACGTAATTACCCGCCTTCATTCCGTCAACGTAATACGGAGCGCAAGTCATTTCCACGGTAAACTCTTCGTTTGCGCGGATACTTTCCGGCAAAGGTTCGCTGACGTAAGTCTTGGTCGCGGTTCCCATAAGAACGGAATCGTTGTTGAACCAGAAGAATACGCCGCCGTCAATAAAATATTTATTCGTTCCGTTAAGCACGAAATAGAAAGAGAATCTGCTTAAATCGCTTACCTTAACTTTGACTTTCATGCCGGTAAAGGTTTTGTCGGTTCTCGCAAACGCGATATTGCAATCTTTATTATAATCAAAAGTATCGCTGTACGAATCAAGCTCGCCGCTGTAAGTTTTCTCTCCGCTTAAAGGGATTATTTCGCTTATATCGTATATTTTATAATTTTCGTCTACGACTTTCACGCTTTCTCTGAGCTTTACCGTATCGAATAAGAGATATCCTCCGGGAACGTCCTCGTTCGGTCCGAAACTCTGATTGTACGCAAGCGTGAACGCTATCGGAGCGATTTTGCCGTCTCTGCCGAGATAATCGCCGACGGGAACGCGGATTTCATTCCAACCGCCCATCGTTAACGTAAGTCCGCTCACCATATTTTCCGCTTCCCACACTCTCGGATTTGTCGAAGAAGTTATCCAGAAGCTGAACGATTTATCAAGCGTTTCGGAAAAATAAATTCTGAAAACCATTTCGTCGTCACTTTTAAACGGAATATCGTCTCTGAAACGGAACATGATCGACGGATAAAGCAAACCCGTGGTAGTATCCCATTCGAATTTATAACCGCCGTTCGTCGAACCTTCCGGAGCGTCGTCCGCGCTCACGAAACCGCTTCTGAAGAAAGAATGATAATTCGTATCCCAACCCGCTTTATCGGGTACGGCGTCGTGATAATCCTGCCCGCCGAGGCGTTTTACGGATTTATCGGTAAAATCCGAAAGCATGCCTTCTTCCATGACATAATCGGGGAAAACAACTTCCTGATGTTCCGCTTCCACCGTATACTTTTCTCCGTCCCAGGTAATAGTATAGTTTCTGGTGAAAGTGAGTTTTGCCGAAGCATTTTCGAAAACCGCATCCTTAGGTATTGTTATCGTTCCGCCCTCTGAAAGATAAAATCCGCTTATGCAAAGAGCGTTCTTTATATCCATTCCCTGAATTGTAACGTTGTCGACTTCCGACATTTTTTTATCGTTTATCGTCAGATACTCTTCGAATTTCGTGGTGTACGCATCGGGCAAAACCCATTGCGTATAACCTAAATCGCATTCGTTGCCTTCGCCGTCGTAAAACAAAACGTAAATTTTGCCGTTATTCGAGAGAGTGTGGAACGACACCGTACCTACGGTATATTCTTTAACACCTTCCGCCGCGCTGACGCTTAAGTTTCTATTCCCTGTCGCAGCAATTGTCGCGCAACAACAAATCGCGCAAATAAAACCGAAAAGGGATAAAAAACAACTTTTGAATTTTTTGCTTAACATATAAATTCCTTCCTTTATGAGTTTTCGTTTATGAGTTTTCGATAATACTTCGATAATAATATTTTATCATAAATAAAAAAATTATCAATATCCTATTTTTGCTAAAAAATTCTCTTTATTTGTTTTTTTGTTGACTTTTAAAAACAAAGGATATAAACTCATGATATATATTCATGTCAGATATGATATATCATGTCAGATACGCATGTCCCGATGAGAAACCTATCGGGATTGTCGAAACCGACGGATTACTCCGACGTTTTCCGTCGGAATAACGATATTTAATATTCTGAGCGCTTTTATACGTTCATCGGGACGATCGAAATAACTCCGATGACAAAACCGATTATCCGATACCTGTTCAATTTTTCTTTGAAAATCGCCACGGACAAAAGCAGGGTGAGAATCAACCCTCCTCCGAAGATTACGGGAAACACTACGCCCGGGGATAAATACGCAACGGCCAGCATAACGAACAAATTCAGAAGGGCGTTGATAACTCCGTAACCTATCGCCGCATACCAGCCTTTCGTTAAATTAGTTGTTATTTCGTCTTTGTTTTTTCCATATTTATATCTCTTTTGTTTCTTTCAAATATATTTTCGGAAGTTTTTTCATTCCCTGCGCGACAAAACTTTTCCCGGTAGAATTATTATCTCCGACATGCGTTCCGAACAAATTGTTCCGCCCGAAAACGTATTCTATCTTTAACTTGCCGTCGGATTTTATATCCGTCGCGATAAACGGAGCGAAAGCGACGAGTATTCCGTTCACTCCGACTGCCGCCGCGCCGCCGATTTCGTCGAAACAAACGTCATAAAATCCTTTCGGGACTTCTATAACGTATTCCACGGTTCCTGTGTAATACGGCATGCCCGCGTCGGCTATATCTCCGATTCCGAGCTTCTCGGGAAGCTTTACGACGGAATCCGTTTTGCCTCGTTTAACGCCGAATTTTCCTTGCAGATAAATCGCTTCGAGGTCGATTTTTTCTTCAAAATCAAACTTTATAACTATCTCGTTAAGTCCGAGTTTAAACGTTTCCGAATCTATCGCGCTTTTCAAAAAACAATTGTCTATGTCGCCTTTTTCCCATTTGCCGTTAAACTTTTCGCCGTTTATAAACGTTTCGGCTTTTTCTATATCGGTTTCGGCAACGAGGAATATCTCCCCTATTTCTGTCGTTTCGAGCAAAAATTCGAATTTAAGCGCATGAACGCCATACTTACGATTATAGTTTTCTTTATCGAATTTTTCTTTGAACCACGGCTGAATCATTTCGCCCGACCTTAAGCTCAACCCGTATTTTCGTCTTAATTTATCGTCTTTTCCGAGAACGTAGCCGCGTTCGTCCCACGTTCCGTTGCAATAAAGACTCGCGTTGTCCAAAAGAAGAAAATTGTCCTCGCCGAGCGAATAGTCGAACTCTTTCCGCTCGATTTTAACTTCCTTTTTCTTTGCTTTTTCTTCGGCGACGTAAAGACTATCGGTTTCGAAAACAAGCAACTCTTCACCGCCCGCAAACGAATATTCAAACGTTACGCATTCGTCCGTCTTAATAAAGTTTAAAGGTTCGACGCGACCGTTCCGAAGGTTGAACTTTGCGACGTTTCTCTTTGTCGGAACGGTGATTTTTACCGTTATTTCTCTGTTTTTATCGCTGTTTAAAAACGCGGCGACATAGCCTTTGTCGGTTTTTAACCGCCTTACGAACACTCCGCATCCGAGCGGCGAAACCCTCACGGGAAAATCGGTTTCTTTCAGCTTGTCGAATAAAATCTTTTCATTTAACGGCAAAATTTTACGTCCCGGGAACCTGTCGTCCGTAACCTTGATTCCGTCGATAAATCTCGGAAATTCCGAAACAAACAGAACCTCTCCGCCTTGCACTTCGAACTCGTTTAAAAGAGCGAGTGTGGAACTCCTTATCGTAACAAGCCCCGAAACGACAACTCTTTTATATCCCTTTTTCCCGATGTAAAGCAATCCGTTTTCCGCTCGTCCCGATTCGGCTATAAGCCCCTCGTCTCCGTAATCGGCGTCGACTCCGCATTTTTGAATCATACCGAAAAGATCTTTGTAATTTTTCTCGAGCCGCTTATATTCGTCGTCCGTAACACCGAAATAATCGACGTATTCGCCATAACGAGATAAACCCCATGCCGATTCAACAGGGTGAATTATCAGATTTTCCGTCATTTCGTCGCAACACGAAAACACGGCGTCGAGCCTCGAAAAATAGTCCTCCACGGCTTTATATTCCGTATACCAGCCGGACTGGCTCATTATCGATGCGGGACAATCTCTTTTCGCCTCGCCCTTCATCGTATACCAGGATAAATGCGGGCATCTGAAAGTTATCCCCATAAAAGCCTGCCAGTCTCCGTCGTGCTTATAATCGTTTAACGACATCCTCCACCCCGAAACACCGTACATTTCGGATAAAACGAACTTCTTGCCAAACTGCTTCGCGACGGACGCCGCAAGTTTCGGAACTTCATAACAATAATTGCACGAGCCGAGATTATCGATTCCGGGGTAATCCATATACCGATAATACTGCATTACGCTCCCCATCATCGTCGTCTGGCAGGACAACGTATCCTCGTGCAGAACATGCCCCGTTACGATAAGTCCGTTATCTTTGCACCACTTTCCATACGGCACGGTAAAATTTGCGAGAAGCATCCGCATGAGAACGTCTACAAAATCGTACGCGACTTTCGAGAAATTTTCTCCGCGGTATCTGAAATACAATTCGGGCAGACGTTCTTTCAGGTCGTACTTCTTTATTTTTTTAAACTCTTCGAACAACCTGTAAGTATACGGCACTTTTTTCAGACAATCTTTATCGCCGAGAACGAATCCGTTGAAAAGCGGACCGCGATTTACTTCATCCTGAAAAATTCCTTTTATCTCTTTTCCGAATTTTTCACCGAATTTTTCCTTATAAACCTCGTGCGTGCTTTTCAGAAAATCCTTCACGGCGTTTTTATTCAGTGTGTCTATGTACGTATATCCGTTGTAAAAATCTGACGGTAACATATATGCCCAATAAAAACATACTGTTTTTTCACCCTTGACGATTTCCTCGGCGGAATTTACTCTTTTATACGAAACAAGGCGATCTCCGTCGAACAAAACCGAAAATAAAGCGATAAACCTCTTCGGCTTGACGAAATTTTTGCCGTCGGAACAGTCGGAAATATCGCAAACAATGGATTTCAGCCTGTTCGCCTTCTTTTTTGCGACCGTTCCGCCGCAAGTTCCGGAAGGCCATCTGTCCTCGTCGTAAAGCCAGGATTCCATCTCGCGCTTTTCGAGTTCTTCCACGCAAAACTCCAGATCGTCAAGCCATTCTTCGCCCATATATTCGGTTTTAAGCCCCGTTCTCGAATGAAGAAACGCTCCGCCGAAGCCCATTTTCTTTAAAACATCTATCTGCCTCGAAAGTTCATCTTTCTCGAGTTTTCCGTTGAGCGACCAGAACGGTTTCGCCTTAAACTCGCTTCTTTCGCCGTTTTTAACTATTTCTTCGATAAATTCCATATCAATATAACCGCATTTGTATTTCAATTTTCATATCGGCGCACTGTTGACGGGAATTATAGAAAGGCAAAACGTCGGGATAATTCCGCTTGTCGTCGGCTTTACGATATATCTCACGGTTGTTTCCGTCGAATTCGGGTTTTTCGTTGTTTTTTCTATAATCTTTCGTCGCCGATAATTCTTATAATACTTGCCTTTTAAAACTTTTTTATAAATCGACTTAGTATATTTTATCATTTATAAAAAAAATCTTCAATATCTGTTTTTTGTTTTAATATTCTCTTTATTTGTTTTTTTTGTTGACTTTTAAAAACAAATGACATATACTCATTTCAAACACACATGTTTCGAGGTGAAATCTATGGAGATTTTAAACTTGTCCGGACTGCCTTTCAGCACGGCACTCACGTCGTCAAACGACGAACACTTGCACTCGCACGAATTTTACGAATGTTTTTACATAAAAGAGGGCAGCATATATCATAAAATACACGGTGAGGAATTCCTTATGGAAACAGGTGACGCGGTTATCGTTGCGCCGTTCATTCCGCATGAATTTAAAAGGATTCCCGGGCAAACCTGCTTTCACAGAGATAATATGATTTCGCCTGCGCTATTCGAAAAATGCTGTAATTTTGTAGATAAAGAAATATTGGAAAAACTAAATAAGGAACATTTTATTCAATATAAATTCTCGAAAAGCAATATGGAAAGTTTTGAGGAAAATACATCGACGTACATATCCTCGCAAAACATCGAGAAAATGGAAAAATACAATCATTGCACGGTTGTAAATCTGCTCGGTCCCGCAATAATATCATGTGCGGGAAAAAACGAATTCAATAACGAATTTATGTTTAAATGCAATATGATTCTGACGGCGTGTTTCGCGCATTTCAACGCGATAGACGAAGTATACGACCATCTCGGATACAACAAGTCGTACGTAAGCAAGAAATTCAAGGATAATTACGGTGTTACGCTTACCGAAAAAATCAACGAACTGAAAATTAACTATTCGCATTATCTGCTCTCGGCAGCGAACTACACTATACGGGAAATTTGCGATAAGATCGGAATAGAAAGCATTCCGCATTTCCACAGACTATTTAAAAAATATTACGGAACAACCCCTTACAAAGCCAAACGTTCCATACCGAACGAGTCTTAAAGGCAATTATCATCGATTCCGCTCGTCGTCGCCGAATTAACCTTATTATCGCTTCAATACAACAATTCGTAAAGCTGTCGGACATGTCCCGACTATCGTTTCAATAAAACGCCCGTAAGTCGGCATAAAGCACGGAAATATCGGCGTTTTGGCGGGGTTCGAATTGTTTTTGGCTGGCATAGGATACGGTTACAGAAACTTTGAAAACTTCAGAAAACGTATACTTTTATGCTTCGGCTAACAGACAAATTTTGATATCCGAAAATATTGTATTGTGAAATTTTATAATCCGCACCCCAACATTTGACTTTGAGCCAAAAAATTTTTAGGATGGTGCTAAAATGTAGGGCAAACCATCCTTCAAAAAGGGCTAAAATCGATATGTTGTAAGTTCAAACCTTGATTTTTTAAAAAAACGCCCAAAATCAGCAATGAAATCGACAAGGTCAACTAACCTATGTTGACCTTGAAATTACCCTCAAAAATGGGCAAAAAACATACAAAAAGAGTCAAAAACAAACGTTTTCGACTCTTTTTTGACCGAATCAGTAATTTCGGTCAACGTAGATGGCAAAGGACTACAAAAAAGATTTTTTGGGATTTTTCAATAGGTAACGAACTCTCACAATGATCTTTTATCTTATATTTATTATAACATACTTTTGACCTTTTTGCAAGCGTTTTATAATTTTTTTTCTTTCCCCTGCTCTGTTTTTTTATCAAAAGGAATTCAGGAGGTCATGCAGAAATTATCCGCACAACCTCCTTTGTCAATTTTTTTAAACCTTCTTTTCAGCGACTATTTTCTTTCGGGCAAGCACCTGTTCCCTCTAATATCAATGGCTTCTTGCTTCCAAATTCTATCGTTTCCAATACTTCTATATCATGTTGCCAATCATCTCCATAGTCATACGTATATTGGAATTTATCTCCTTTTCTAAGCAGTTCATTTATCTTGGTATAGATAGACTCTTTTTGGTCTATTTCGTTTTCCGCCTGTTCTTCTTCCGATTCTATTTCTACCTCACCGATTTTAAAATTATATAAGTGTTCGTTTTTCCATCCCATTGCCTTTTGGATGCATTCATGAAGTTCTTCAAAATTTATGTCTATTGGCACTAAAATAGTCCGACTCACTTCTTTCTCATAGTTCGCCAATCTTATTTTTAACTTAAACAATTTCATTCCCTATTTCTCCTGAATATAATGTATTTTTTCGACTAAATTATTTGGGGTGTAATATCTCTCGCCTACTTGCTTTATCGGCCTGTTCCCTCTCGACGTTTGTTCCGATATCGCTTTCTGTTTCGGCATTGTTCACCTTGCTCTTTTTGGATAGCTTTCAAACAATTCCTCCTCTAACTCTTCCAAGGGTCGAATCGTTCCCCGAATGGTATACTCGAACGCAAATTTTTTCATCGTTCCCGAATATGTTTTGTCCGCGTAATAAAACCCCTTAATCTTTACCCATTCGCCTTTCGCAATGGATAGTTCCTCATCGCTTTTTATAATGTAACTGTAATATTCCGTCGGAGCCGAAGAAACGGTCATATCCTCCGTGATTTCCAACAGGTATTGCGCCTCCGTTTCCCAATCTGTAATGTACGAAAGTTCTACTACCTGCTTACCTTTTAGCGATATCAACAGCTTATAGGCGGTTTTTCCCCCAAACGGATAGCTCGGTTCTGAGACATCTTCTTTTGTCAGTTCCGGCATTTCTGTTTTGAATTCGTACAATTCACCAGAGCGATCTCGGTTTTCCCTAATTTTCCAGATTGTAAATCCGCCGAGGGTCGCCATCATTGAAAAAGTCACTACAAAAATTACAATTTTTTTCATTTTCACAGCCTCCCTATTTTTCCAAATAGCCCTCGTCTTTCCATTTAATGTCTTCACTAAATCATAGTGTTATACAAAATAGTTATAGCTTTGTCAAGTAATTTGGAGAAATTTGTGAAAAGATAAATTTACTTATATTCTAATATTCTAACGATTTTCAAGACTTGATTTGCGTAAAATTTGCCATATTTTAAGAAGCAGCGTTACCAATCCTCCTTAATATCGAACTCATCATATCCCTCGTCGATGCACTCTTGAGTATCTATGTCTATCGTTTCGCCTGTATCGAAGCGAATATGGAACATTCCGTCCTCCGCTTTGAATTCCGCACGTTTTGCCTTGACGTATCTGCCCAATTGGTTGAGGGTTTCCGTATCGTTCTTTTCGCATAATTCCATCGGCATAATTCCGATAACACCCGCATCGACGCTATAACTATATCCATCCGTGCCTTCATACTCGCCGTCACCACAGGCGGTGTTGCCGACCGCGAACTTATGCCCGTCTATCTCATATATGCCTTTCTCGTAGCCGTGTTTTTTGCCCCATTCTTCGTGGTAATTTTTGTTCGACAATGCGTAACAGATGTCACCCACATAAAAACCCTATTCGCTGTCGATTGTTCCCTCTACCGCTTTTCTTTCCAACATTTTTCTTCTCCTTTATGAACTTGCGTTCTTTTGTTGTTGTAACCCTATCATATATATTATATCACTTTATCGGATACTTTTCAAGCCGTTTAGACAGGCTTGAACAATTATTTTCTTTTTTCACGTTTCAAGCGTCTGCACCACTTCCAAGCCGCCGATAAAGATCACTCTGATTTGCTCTTTCGATTCCACGATTACTGCCTCTAAAAGTTGACGAACAAGCTGGTTGTCATAAGTGAGCGGATGGTTTTTTAACCCATCAAGTATCGTATAGAGTTTTTCCAATCGGCTTGCGGCGTTTTTTCTTTTTTGCTGGATATCCGCGAATTGTTCAAGCTGTTGCAGAAGATTACTTTTTTCTTTCGCAAGCTCCTGCGCTCTCGCCTCATCGAACGTTTCCACCGTATTGGCGGATATCGCATTGATCATTTCTTTCAGCTCGGCGTCGATCTCCGCGATTCGTATTTGTATATCAAGGCTTTTATCCTCTGTATCTTCTGTGCCTAATCCCATACCGATATGCAGTTTCAGCGTTTTTAATACGTCCACGTTCTCTTGTGCCGTTTTCATGATCGCGCTCATAATCGCTTCTTCCAACACGCTTTCTTCGATCGTGGGCGAATTATGGCAGTATTTCTTCCCGTAATCGAGTCGATTGATGCATCGCCACACGACTCTTTTCTTTCCGCTCGCCGTTCAGGTACATCTTCTATACGGCGTTTTGCATTCCCCGCAGACGAGTAGCTCTGTCAAAGCGTATTTACTCGAATACCTGCCCTGCTCTGTTTTCGTGCCCACCTGTTTAACCTTTCGTTTTCCCGCCCGCCTTGCGAGTTCTTCCTGTACCCGTCCGAACGTTTCCGCATCTATAATCGCGGGATGATTATTCTCTACGTAGTATTTCGGACGTTCTCCGTTATTCACTTTGATTTTTTTCGTCAGACAATCATCTATAAAGGTCTTATTAATAATAGCATCGCCTTTATACTTCTCGTTAGAAAGGATCGACCGAATTGTGGAAACGCACCACTTCTCTTTTCCCGTAGGCGATAAGATTTTCAACTCTTCCAGCCGTTGGGCGATCAGGAGGCTACTATCTCCCGCGAGAAATCTGTCATAAATAAATTTTACCACTTCCGCCTGCTCTGCGTCTATAACAGGTTGCCCATCTTCGCCTTTCTTATATCCGAGAAAATATTTATAATGAAACGCCGCTTTCCCTTGTTTTGCGCTTTGAGCTTTCCCCCACTTCACGTTGGCGCTGATATTCTCCGACTCACTTTGCGCAATACACCCATAGATGGTGATATAGAATTCCGCGCCGAGCTGAGTACTATGAATTCCTTGCTCCTCGAAGAACACGTCCACGCCGAGTTCTTTCAGCATTCGCGTGTATTTTAGACAGTCCATTGTGTTTCGTGCAAATCGGGATATGGATTTTACGATGATCATATCGACTTTCCCGCGTTTGCAAAATTTTATCATGTCATTGAATCCGTCGCGTTTTTTGACGCTGGTTCCCGTGATGCCCTTATCCGCATAAATGCCTGCCAATTTCCACTCGGGATTGCTATTGATTTTTTCCGTATATGCTTGCTTTTGTACTTCATAACTGTTGAGTTGTTCCTCTTGTTCCGTAGACACCCGACAATACGCAACCACGCGGAGCTGATGCGTCCTTGCTGTCGTTTTCTGTATGTTATTTGCTGGGGCAATAATTCGTATTTTTTTCGGACCCTGAACCGTTGCGGTTGCTTCCATGGTTATCCCTCCTTCTTTATTTCCTGATCGTTCATCAGTACTATCCCCACTGAGCCGTCTGTATAGAGATTTAATTTTTTTACGGTTTTATCGAAAAGCTCCGCAGGAAAGGTTTCTGTTGGCGAGGCTTCCTTGAATCGATCTTTCAGTCGCTGCGTTTTACACACGGTCGCGCTAAGTTCTATGTAATGGAGCGACGCGTATTTTAGCAGCTTTTTTTGTAATTCTTCTTTATCAATATCGATTCTGTCGAACATCCGCGCAATTTCATTATCGAGTATTCGCAGCTCCCTGCTCGGCTCACGCTCCGTTTCTATGGGAACCTGAAGTTTTTCGGGATTGACCATCACTTCGTTTAATAATTCGGTTATATCTTGAACCAATTCTGTATCCTCTTTGAAGATTAAAGTTTCGCAGGTTTTGCTTTGACATCTCCATTTGACCTTGTTCTTGAAACGATGGTCAAATTTGCGACACATTTTGTTGTGGCAGTTCGGACATCTGACAGGTACGTTGACTTGAAAAATCGCCGCTTTTTTATCTATATTTTTTTGCGTATTCTTTGCATTCTTTAGTTCTTGGGCTTTCTGATAGGTTTCTTCTTGGATTATGATCGGGTAACCGCCTTTTCCCAAATATCGTTCATCTTCAAGTATTCGTTTCAATCTCGCTTTATTCCAATCAGTTATTCCCTTCCTGTACTCGATTCCCTTTTCGTTTAGTTCTTCCGATATTTTCAGTAATGACTTTCCTGCAAGGTACTGTTGAAAAATTTCGGATACAATAACGCTTTCTTGAGAATGGAGGACGAGTTCCCCCTCTATATACGTATAACCATAAGGTACATTTCTGTTTTTCATACGACTTTGCACCTGCCTTTTTCATTGATTTCTTGGGTCAGTTCCAAGCCACCGAGAAGATGGAATGTTATTTTCGTACTATCGTCAACAATGATTTTTGGGACGATTTGTTCAAAAAGTTCCTCATTGAACCGACTGCTCGGCTGGTATTCTTCCATAATTTCATTGAGTTCTTTCAGCTCCTCAATAGCAGGATCTTCATCTTCGGAAAGTTTTTTCCTTCGTTCACTCCGAAGCTCATTCAGCCTGTTTTCTATTTCTGAAGTCTGCGCAGAATATTCCGAGGAGTCCAATATTCCACTCGTATGCAGTCTTGTCACAATCAGATTCTTCGCAGCAAGATCTGCTATTTCTTTATCAAGTTGCCGTACCCGTTCTTGATTTTGACTCGTTCGATTCTGTAATTGTTCTAAAGAATAAAGCAGGGAACCGATGATCTGATCCTGATAATGTTTGAGTTTATACAGCATATCCGTGAACGTTTCGTAGACCATATCCTCCTGCACTCTTCGGCTTTGACATTCCGTATAGCCTAACGAAGTTTTCATACATAACCAATACACTTTTTCCTCAATCTGTTGTCTTCGGAAAGCCCCCCCACATTCAGGACATATTAATTTTCTTGATAATAGGTAATGATTGTAGGGACTTTTTTCGTTTTTCTTGAACTTTAGAAGCTCTTGCACTCTTTCAAAGACTTCTTTGCTGATAATCGGTATATTACTATTTTCTACATAGTATTGAGTGTATTCCCCTTTATTTTGCCTTCGTCGATATGGCAATGTTTCTGTTGTATATTTCTTTTGTAGTAAAGCGTCGCCCTTATATCTTTCGTTTGTCAATATATATTTAATTGAACTATGATGCCAATGCGTTTTGCCATATCTTTTGGGCACTTTTTCTTCATTGAGAATACTTTTAATGGTTTGTATGCCTGTTCCATTCAAATATAATTCGTAAATCCGTCGCACCACGGCGGCTTCGCTTTCTTTTATTACCATCTCGCCGTTTATTCGCTCGTAACCGTATGGAGTAAAGGTACAGTTGTACTCGCCTGATTCCATGCGTTTTTGGAAACTCCAACGTAAATTCCCCGATATGGCTTCGCTTTCTTTCTGCGCCGCCAAACCGGGGAATGTCACGATCATTTCCATATTCAGTTTTTCACTATCGATACCCTGTTCTTCAAAATATACGCTCACACCGAGTTCTTTCAGCATCCGCAGCACGGCGATCAGCTCCTCTGTGTTCCGCGCAAAGCGGGATACCGACTTGGTGATGATCCGATCCACCTTTCCGTTTTTGCAGTCCCGCAAAAGACGGTTCAGTTCCTTCCGCTTCGACATCTCCGTCCCCGTAATCCCTTCGTCCGCATAAATATCTATCAGCTCATACTCGGGATGGTCTTTCACATATTCGCTGTAATACTGGACCTGTGCGGCAAAGGAATGCAATTGTTCTTCCGATTTACTCGAAACGCGGGCATACGCCGCCAAGCGGATTTTTTCCGCTTTTTCCCGCGAGAGCGGGGTGATGTCTATAACGTTCATCTTTTCCTCCCGCTTCAATATGCCTGCGTCATACCCATAGCTTTACTTCCGCTTTCTTTCAGGAGCATTTCTGTAATTTCCTGCATACTTCCTATATCCATCTTAGCGGTGTCCAAATCTTCCTGCTCGAAATACATTTCTACGCCCATTTCTTTCAGGGTATGGACCGCTTCGAGCAGGTCTTTATTGTTACGTGTAAAACCAGCTACCGACGCGGTGATAATACGGTCGACTTTTCTGGCTTCGCAATCTCGCAACAGCCGCGCCCATTCTTTCCGCTTGCTCAGATCAAGCCTTTTTTCGCCCTCATCCCAATAGAAGTCTACGAAGTCATATTCGGGATGGTTCTCTACGTATTCCTCATACTGCTTTTTAAACGCTAAGGCGTGCGAAGGCGCAGAAGACTTGCTTGCCAGGTACGCTGCCAGACGGATTTTTTTCGTCTTTGCCAAAGGTGTTGGATGGGGTTTCATAGGGTTCATAGGATTCTCCTTTCAAGGGTTTGCCTTGCTGTTTTTTTGCCGTTCGGCAACACAAACAATACCACACGAGTTCGAGACAGTCTACTGTTTTTTGGTATATTTTGCAAACTAAATATATATTTTTTCCGCCTTGTAATAAACGGCGCTGATCCGTATGATCTTCTTGCATTCTTCCTCTGTAATCAGCTGCATTTTCAATAGCATACGCAGCATATTCACGCTGTAATAGAATGCGGCGTTGTTTTGATCCTGATTTTCGTTCATTTCAATAGCTCCTCCAAATACTTGATTCCGAAACTCACGACGATGGCCCGATCTATAGCGACCATCATCAGCTTGTCCAATTGCCCTACATATTCCGTAAGCCGCGTTTTGTCGATCGTTCTGACCTGTTCCAGCAGAACGATCGAATCCGTTTCTAATCCCTCTGTAAAGATGTTGACGTGCGTTGGCAAATGAGACTTATCTATTTTGCTTGTAATTGCCGCGATGATGGTCGTGGGGCTGTATTTATTCTCCGTATCGTTTTGTAAAATCAATACAGGCCGTATACCGTCCTGTTAGCTCCCCACCACGGGGCTTAAATTCGCATAATATATTTCTCCGCGTTTAATTTCCATTTCTATGTTTCCTCGTTAAGTAAAGAAGGCGACCGTCTGTTTTTGGGCAAACGACCGCCTTGTTTTTGTATCAATCGTTCTTTGTTGTGTTCGTATTCGTTCTCAACCGCCCCGAACTTGGGTACGCATCTTCCGGTCATGCCTTTGACCTCATAGGACTCTCACCTCCCCGTGGTTCTCACCGGGGCGCCCTCCTTAGTTGCGACGGCTCGCGGGTTCTCCGCTTCAACGCTCGACCTGGGACTGGACGCAAGTATCTTTAATGCCTCTGCCTTGTCATTGCCTGCGGCCCGGTTTGCGCCGATCCGCTGGAACTTTGAACGGTTTGTTCGTTCTCATGGCTTGTCCGTTTTGATCGGACGACAGAGGGAAAGTAAAAAATGCGTAGTTTATTCTGTTTTTCCTAACCGGAGAAGACCTATAAAAGTCCCCTCACTTATACAAAGGAAAAAATGAGGGGACTACAACCAAAATTTTTTAAGTTTCTAAAAGTTTTTTCAATTTGCCTTCAATTTTTATGAGACGTTTACTTATAGCTTGTTGAGTTATCCCATATATTCCTGCAAGTTTCGTTTCAGGGATCTCTTCATAATAAAATCTGTGTATAAGTAACAGCTCTTCTTCGGAAAGCATTGGCAGAACTTTAAGAAGTTTCTCAATCATTAATTTGTTCTCCACTTGCTCAGCAATATCCGTATTTTCCGCTTCAATAAAATCTATACCATTATTCTCCTCTTTATCGAGCGATTCAAGGGAAAGCGGATTAAGCTCGATTTCCAGTTTCTGTAAGTATTTTCTGCGTTCTACTTCACGGTAAAACTCGGTATAGCATTGTTGGTCGGTTTCGATAAGATATCCTTGAACGGGAATGAACCGACGTTCTGCATACTGCTCGTCTGTTTCTTTCCTGTATGTATGTTCTTCGTATGTAATTTCCACATATTTTCCATTTTCCAAGACAAACACCTTTTTAGGTGCATATTTCATTTTTTTATCCTCCTGTTTTGGATTTTGAATTTTTTAATCTTCAAAATCCCAACAGGAGGATCACGACAATGTAAGCAGCCGTTTCTCTTCAACGGCATACAAAAAAAGCACCTATCAAACGGTATATTAAACCGATTGATAGGTGCTTTTTCAGGTTTACCATGAACTGACAGTTCATGGTAAACACCATAATAGGCCTGATGACTATTCAGATGTCTCTCACAACACGCTATCGCGCATCGCGCTTTATCATATAAGCATAGCTTCGCTTTTTAGAAATAAGATGACAAGCCTTCCATAATGCATCAACATCTTTCCCCTTTCCTTTGTATCTCTTCGGCTATCGCATCATTTGTAGTTATGCGTTTTGTAAAATTTTATTTAGTTTTAATTGTTTGTCCAGGTATAGATGAACTATATATTCGAAATAATTGAAATACCACGCCATTACCAACAAAACGAAAAACGTGTAGAATAGTAAAGAGGTGCTATAATGGAACACACATCCAATAATTTAGGCGATATCATCAAAAATGCTCGGCAAAAGTCCAAACTAACCATCGAGGATCTTGCCGCGAAAGTCGGCATCACCGAACGCTTCCTCTATCGCATTGAAAATGAGGGCAATAAGCCGAGCTTCGCTGTACTTTTTAGGCTGATCCGAGAACTCTCCATTTCTCCGGATCTGATTTTCTATCCCGAAATGGCGAGAAGCAATCCCGACATCGAAGCTCTTATGCATATGCTTTATCAATGCGACAAACGGGATCTGGCAGTCGTGAAAGCGACAGTACAAGCTCTGCTCGATAACTCCCACAACAAATAATTTCCAAGGCAGCTTTGAGCTGCCTTTTCTTTTGTGGTTTGTTCCTTTCTCCTATGCCTAAAGCGACTTTTTCCCTCTTAACATTTACACGGCTCTAATTATAGCATTTTTTAATATATTGTCAATATTTAATTTAATAATTTTTTATTTCTGTAAAAAATTATTAAATCATGACCTTATAGCCAAATTATTTTAAGATTTTCATTCTTGATGATTCCCACTCAAAAGGATACAACCTTTATAAGGTTGTATCCTTTTTTAGAATTGACTCATATTATGGTATTTATAGAAATTGAAACATCGTTAACTCATATTGACACTAAATGCACCGGAACTATTATTAAAACACCTTATCACCAAATAATAAGTAGAATACGAACTAAACGAATATGATAACCTTGCATTTAAATTTCCATTGCCGTCATCATTATAAGTCAGTTGAGTATTGTTATAGTTATATAATTCCAAGTAAGGATCTCCACTAGTTTTAATGGTATAGATACTTTTATTGGTAGAGGTCGTAAAGTAAAGTTTTATTTTAATTTGTTCTCCCTCTTTAAGGTTAACATTAAACGAGATAATTCCTCCTTGTGAACCAGCACTACCAGGTTGTCCATCGGAAACATTATCCCCGTTGCCACCTTCGGAGCCGCGAATTCCTCGAGCGCCTCCGCTTCCGGCATAACCAGGTATATTGAAATATCCACTGCCACCGTTTCCGCCATTGCCGCCATTGCCGCCAGGCCCTTCACAGCCAGCAAGCATTGTATCCGCCCCACCATTACCGCCATTACCGCCGACGCCACCGTTGCCACCAGCGCCTCCTGTACCAGCATAACCGTCCTTTAACACAGCGTTAGTTAAAGTTAATCCGGAATATGCTTTTCCACCGAAACCAAATTTACCACCATTGCCGCCGTTGCCACCGCGTCCGGCATTGCCACCGCGCCCTCCGTCATTGTAGCCTTCACGACTGGAAGTAGGTGCTCCGTTTCCACCATTACCACCTTTACCTCCGTTACCACCACGGCCTCCGTCTCCGCCGTTTCCGCCATAAAGTTCTACCGAGCAATTTGAAGTAATACTGGCAGTAGAAGCCAATAACGCATAACCGCCGTTTCCACCCTCACCACCAGTTCCGCCGTTTCCGCCGTTTCCGCCGTTATGACCATGCGCCCCAGCCAACGTTCCATAAGCGTTGGTACCATCAGCACCTGCAGTTCCGTTATAACCTGTAGATCCGTTTTGACCAAAGCCACCATCTCCGCCATATAATTTTACTTTTGCGTTTGTACGAGCCGTAAAAGTAGTACATTCTATAGCATTTCCGCCATGCGCACCATAATAGCCAGAACTATAAACAGAATTTGTAGAACCACCGTAGATATCTGCAGTGAGAGACTCAATTTCAACCCTTCCACCCGCATAGATTCCACGACCTGCTACATTATGAGTATTATAGGCAGACTTAGCACTTCCTGCTTTAATATATAGAGTGGGATTAACCGTAAGATTACCTTCCTTTTTCCAAACTTTTCCTACAATATTTAGATTGTAACAGCTAATCGCATCGCGTTGAAGATTCTCAGTCTCTATTCTGCAAGCACCGTAAATATTGAGATATACGCTGCTATTTCCTATTACTTTAATCGCAGGATCCGACGAATTTTTTGACTTAAATCTAAAATCATAAAAATTCATCGTTAAAGGTATTGAACGACTTTCCACGATTATATTTAGAGAAGAGTAAAGTTTATTAGAATCACCGATCACTACTACGTTTCTGATGTTGTTAGGTATTCGTAATGTCTGGTTAGGCGTCTCACTTTCATTGACTGCATTATAAACCACTCGTTTCTGATTGGTAAAATTAACGTTTTCCGAAAGGTTATGGAGTTCCACATTATATATTTCCTCAATCGGAGCTTGCGTCCAACCACCATCGAAACGAACTATTGCTTGAATACGAATATCATCATAGTTAGGTATATATGTTAAATCTACAGCCAAATCGATAGAACTATTTTCTAAAATATACTTTTGACTACCGTTTTCATAGGTATATGAATAATCGATAGATGACACAACCAAATCGTCCACTTTATCACCGAATAAATCGTAGCATTCGATAATCGCAGTATCCGCCTGAATCGTCATAGTGGCATAGTACGGCCGTCTCACCTGGAAAATATACATTTTGTAATCATTACCATCGGCTGTTTCTATCGCTATTTCTACATTTCGGTTCAACAACGAAGTATTATTCGGCACTGTTAATCTGTTCCCGGCACAAGTAATACCCGTGTTTCCGGTGACCACTCTTAACTTTATTTCCGGATAAGTAGCATCACTATTTACTATTAAATTAAAGTCATAAACGTTTCCCAAACCTAAATATAATCTATTCACCAACGATGCAATGTTATGATTATTAATTTCTACGCCTTCGATAACAGCCGGAACATATAAGTCAAATTCCAATTGTTTTTCGTAAGCACTTTGAATTGTTATATAGTAAGTACCTATGCTTCTTTTCAAATCGCAGAAATACTGTCCTACTCTTCCATTGCTGACAAGTTCTATATTATGGGTTTTATTACTTGTATCCACATAATAAATAGACACATCAATTTGTTCACCTAACGTTTCATTTATCTTTAACAGATATTGAGTTTGCGAAACGTTTTTATTATATATAAACTTAAAAGTAAGGCCTTGATTGGCCGCCATTTTTTTATTAACGTTTGCACCTTCGTTAAATATGATAGCAGAATTTTTTAAACGATTAGCAGATACCACATACAGCATAGTGTCCACATTATAAATCTCCACATAGAGATAATATTTTCCACCGCTGCTTAAATTCGTTTTTAGAGAATTATATTCGCCTTGTACATTGGTTATTGTATTGAATTGTCCATCAAACAAAACCAATTTTACTTCTTTATTCAACAAAGCCTGCGCGACAAACGTATATTCCCCCGTAGGATAATTTGATATCTCGTAATATTTGGGATTGTTTAAAACTGTGTTGGTGTACAAAGATAAATCTGCCGGATCAAAATAAATTTTTATAGAAGCATTCGCGTTTGACGAATCAAATCCAATATAATATGTATTGTTTTTTATAAGATTGATTCTCTTGGAATTGTTATCAAAAACTTTATTTCCGTTAGCGTTTTCAACCGTAAATAGAATAATACCTTCCAACTGGTAAATACCGCTTTCCGGCGCTATAAAAGCAACTGTGTTGATTCCGCTTTTAACGGTATAAAAAATATTATTTTGTAATCTGTCGCAGTTTAATGTAATTTCCAAGTCCACGGCTCTTTCGCTTCCTCGTAATACGGCATAATATTTTTGCCCTTTGAGAAGCGTAACAGTTGTCTTATCCACCCCATTGGAGTCATATACTTGAATTTCCGTATTTTGAGCGGTGAATAAATATTTACCTGTAATATTAGGGACAAACTCGACAATATTATAGTCGTCGATATCTGTTACTATTGTACTACCCACCCCTACTTCTTTCGGGGAAAACATTAATTGAAGATTTACATTTCCGTTTCCGCCTAATACATATATTTCCACATAATATGTTTCGGTTTCTTTGAAATATTTGTTATATTCCAACGAAGCACTTACATCACTGCTATATATCTTTTGAAAATCCTTGTCATAAATGCTCAGTTGGAAATATTTTTGACTATTTAGCTGAAGTGTATAGTTCCCGTTATACGTAGGATTAAAAACATATTTTTTACATAACGCAATCTGTACGTTTTTACCTTTGTCGGACGGTTCTAATGACTCACCATTTGAAATCGTTAAATTTCCGCTGTAATCCTTTTCCCCATAGTTACTGAAAATAAAGTCATATTGATTGTTCGCACGTAAAAATACTTCCGTATCGCTGCTGCATGTTATTAAATCGATATGACTGCCATCCGTAGTCTTTCCGATTCTAAGCGTCAAATTGGGATTTTCTTGAAAATTTAAACTTACCAGTCCCGTTATCGTTGGCGTAAATCGGAAATATTCCGTTTGCTTTCCTCCTACTTTTATTTCTGTTAAGACATTTGTTGAAATATTTGTTGGTATAAATTCTATATTTAAAATATACGAATGATTATTGCCGTCCCCACGCTTTACTCTTATATATTGAGTTTCACCAACAAGATACCGCCTTTCTACTTTTTTTGAAAAAGTACCCGCATTATCGGTTGAATTCGTTAAAACAATCAGTTCATTTCCGCCTGCAGTAATTTTATAGTCCCCGTTTTTCTTGGGCGTAAAAGAAAATGTCTGCTCACTTGTTTCATCCAATAAATAACCTGGATTGGCGCCCTCTTCCGCTTGCTGAGTATCTTCATACAGCGTATCTTCAAAAGAAGTAATAAATTTATTATTCATTCCTTCTAAAGTGTCTTCCGGACGCACATCTATATTTTGATTGATAACAAAAGCAGAATTTTCTCCTTGAGCAACTATATTATATGAAATAAGGTAACTGATCCGACTTTTATAGGCATTATCACTCAACATCACGATCATTTCTGCATAATCATCTATCATAAGCCCTGAATCTTGAGGCCGAGAAACAACATCCTTTACATAGTTTTCTTGTTGCGTATCATTTTTTTGCGCTTCTTTTCTTTTTTCTGTGACTATGTTCGGTTCATTATTCTTTTCGATTCTGGCTGATTCTACTTTATATGCATTCTCCCATGCTTCGCCTAATTCTACCACAGTTGAAAGTAGAGATATCGCATCCCCTAACGGGCATAAAGATGCAACTCCTTCCACGAACGCCCATGCTGTGGCTTGCACCGCTTCATCCACACCAGCTCGACTATCATAAAAATATAATCCGGAATAATTCAATCTTGTTTGACGAATCACTGTTCCCGGATCGGTTTCCTTTTCATAACCGACATCTCCAACATTGAGCGCGTGTTCGTTTTGAATAGCAAAACCAAATTGCAGATCATGCAAATAATATTTATAGGCCGAGAGGTTTGAATAGGTTATTTTACTTATTTTATTGTTTACAAATTCTGTATCGAACGCTAAATTATATAATTTTGCTCCTATTCTTAATTCAGCCGTATCTTCCTCCCATCCATACTCATTATCTATAAGAGCAATATGAGTTTTTCCTTTAAAAGTTTTGTTAGCGGGGTCAAGGCTTCCTGAAGTGACATATCTCGAAGTATTTACCCAAAATGAATATGCGCTTCCCATATAATAGTAGCTTCCCGCATTAACTAAAGTTTCCTCGGGGATAACTGCAGTTATATATTCAGCTTTTCCCAAAGATGCGTCCTGTTGTTGCAAGGCATCCATATACTTTTCAACTGTAAAACTCTCATGAAAATTACCATACAGAGTATCGCTGGAAGTATATTCCTTGCACAATTCTAAATCTAATTCGTATTCGGGGATCGTTTCCGCTTTTGGCTTTATAACTTTGACCGGAACAAAACAAACCATCATCGCCAAGAGTGCGCATAATCCTATCACAATAAATGTTTTTGCCCTTTTTGTTATGCTTTTCATAATTTCTCCTTATCAAAAATTTTGTGTAACTATGTTGTAGTAACCCCACTTCTATTTTTTATTACATCATACCCCACCCCTCGTCTATAACTATTTTACAGATTTTTCCTTTTACCCTTTCATATATAAGACGATTGAAAACACTTCTTTTTACGCAATTTTTATATTTTTTCACAAAAAAAGTTCGTTCCCATTTGGAACGAACTTTTTGACGCCCCTATTCTTAAGCCGTCGTTTTTTCGATAATTTCCACTGTAATAGTAGCTTCTACCCCGAAATATTTTTCGTTTTCTTCCGCCGTACTCCACTTTCCAGGGCTTATACGGCATAATACTGTATAGATCCCGATCTCTCGAGGAAATAGTATCCTTTGTCCCTCTTCATCAGTACAATAATTTACGCCGTCTCTGTCAAGGTCCTTATCAGGCTCTATCCTTTCTCCGTTATAAACCCCGAATATCAAAGGATAATGCACTTCTCCGTCATATTCATAGACATATCTCTCTCCGTCCTCATATTCGATTGCTCCGTTCGGATCAAATTTCGCCGTGGGATATACCCTCGGATCTACCGGTTCCAAAATAACCAATTTCATCGTAGCATAGTCATGCGCATTTTCGGGCGCACGAAAATAATACGTCCCGGGCTTGCCTCTTGCTCCGAAATCGCCTCTTTCGCCTCGATACGTACCGTCCGCCTCGTAAATTTCAAAGCTCACTTGATACATGACTCTTTCTCGATATTCCACTGTCAATTGTTCCGTGTTATAATGACAGCTTACTTTATATTCCCATTCTCTTCCCTTTTCTCCTTCCAAGCCGTCTCCTACTTCCTGTATGTAAAAGATACAGTATTTATAGTCTTTTACGCTGGACTGAGTTTCGTTGCCACACGAAATTAGAGCCATACTCATCAGGCCAAATGTCAATACGGCAACCAGCAACGAAAGTATTCGTTTCCCCATAGGCTTCATGTTATTACCTCCTATCCTCTTTTATTCATTATAGCATATCTTGCGACAAAATGCTATAGTTTCCCGTATAAATTATAACCAATCGTTTTATCTACTTCTATTGTTCTCCTTCTATTAATAAGACGATTTCAATTCCTCATTTTTACGCACTTTCCTGATTTTTTTCACAAAAAAAGTCTTGAGATCTTCTCAAGACTTTTTTGGCGCTCCTTAAGAAAAGAATGTATCCATAAATGTAAGTACGTTATCCGTTAAACTGTTGTAGTCTATCATATATCTCGTATCAACAGAATCAGCAAAAATACCATACGTATAAGTTGCAATTCCTTCTATCTCTATATATTCTTTTAATTTATATTTTATCTCTGTATTATTTACAGTATAAGTTAAATCGTAATCACTATATTTTTCCTCTTCAATTTCCACCGAAGCGTCAAGAAACTTTATCGTGGCAAACATCGTTGCTGCATCTTCATCATCGTAAACCTCAATCAAGCCTCCCTTTGTAACTAAGCTGTTCGTTTTTAAAAGAGTATAGGACTGAATAATAAAGCCCGAAAAGTCAACATGCTTTATTTGCGACTCTTCTAAGTCTTCATAAAATTCACTTTCCGTAACGCTTACAGCACCCAGCTGGTCCATAAAATATATCTCTTTTTGAGGTTTATGAGTCATAACCGATATAATAACCGCTGCCGCCGAAACAATTCCTACTGTGGTAGCAGCTGCCGGAAGAAACTTTTTCAGCCTTTTTCTTGTCCGTTTACGTTTGATTTCTGCAACATCGCTTACATTAATCTCATCTTTGATTTCTTCCCATATCTCAGAAAATTCAGGTTTTTTAATTTTACTTGCTGCATTCTGCAATTTTTCTTCGATATCTTTATATTCCATTCTGCAACCTCACTGTATAGTAACTGAAAGTGCTCTATTAATTGTACTCAGTCCATTTATATTTAAGTAACCAATATTATACTCTTCCAAAGCACTGGCCACTTTTAAATATGTTCTCGTGTCTAACAAATTGCCTGCTGCATTATAATAACGGTCTTGTTTATAACCGCACCCAACTGCCACATGGGATAAAGCGCAATATCCGCTGCTGATTATATCCTGTGTGGAATTTTCCTGAATTCTATTCAGCATCGCAAAATTTTGAAGAAAGACCGCTACCGGTTTATTATTTTTTACTGCCTGTTTGTATTTGGTGAAATCAAACATTCCGTTTGAAAACAAGCTCGTAGTGCTGTATGTATATCCGCGATTTTCCACATAGGCTTTCATTCCTTCCTGAAATCCCGTATATGTTGTTCCTAATTGTCCCTGATCTGTATCCATCAAAACGTATAACTCATCCAGCATATTATCTACGTTCGTACTCGCCGACTTGTATCTAATTACCGCCCCGATCCGTACATACGATTGATAATTAGGGATCAGATTCTCAAAAAATCTATCATAATATCCCAATATAACCCCGCCCGCCGTATTAGCACAGTTTGATTGTCCGGCCTTTCCGCTATAGTTCGGCAGATCATATTTAATACTGTATTCTTCAGGAATTTTTGAGGCATAATTTATCGTCTGCTGTTTATCCGTAAAGTAATCCCCGCCACTATAGCTAAATCCCTTACGCCCCTTTTCTTCTACTGTACTTTTACTGATTTTATTCCCCGTAATTAAATCATAAAAATCCCCGTCATAGTATTCCATATATGTTCCATACGTCACATATACGGGAATTCCTTTACATGAATCAAAAGGAGAAACTGCTGTATAAAAAAATTCTTCTACTTCATATATTACTTCTTTTTGAAATTCTATTTTTGACAGTAGGGCATATCCTTCTTGCTCTCCCACCATAAAGGAATACAGACGACCATTTTCCTCTAAATTTTCGTTATATAAGAGTTTAGAATTATATGTAAAAATATCATCGGTTTCGGAAGATATAAACTCTATAAAACATTGGTCCCCCACATCCACACTATCTGCCTGGGCGGTTGTATTCCCCAAATTACATATAGACAGTACTATCATCCCTGCAATCGACATAACTGAAAATAATTTTTTCCGCATAAAAGTTTCTCCTTAAATTCTGTTCTACTAATAAGACGATTGCGAACTTAAATTTTTACGCAGAAAAACTAAATTTTTAAGTTTTCTTTTATTTTTTTCAATCCCCGATAATATAAAGAAGTTATCGTACTCACAGGTTTGTCCATTGTTTCGGCTATTTCTTCAAATGTCATATTTTGGATGAACTTATACGACATTAACTCTTGAAGGCTTTCCGTCAATCCTTTGATTAAACAATAAAATTCGTCGTCATCTAAAATTTTTTGAAAGTCATTTTCTTCGATTACTATATTTTCTGCAAAAGGTTGCAAACGTCGTTCTTTTAAACTGTCTTTTGCAGTATTAACAGTAATTCGATATAGAAATCCTTCTGGGTTTTTTACTTCTGTTACAGCTTTTGATAACTTCCAAACTTTAGTTAATACTTGATTCAATACACTTTTTGCTGTGTACGTATCACGACAAATAAGTTTTGCTGTCTCATAAATAAAGCCACCATAGAGCTCATAAAATTCTTCTATTCCATTCTTTTCTTCTGCAACTTTCTTAAGTGTATCATTGAAAAATTTAACCTTATCATTTTGAGTTTTTTTCATTTCTATTCATATATTTTTATGCTTAAGTTTATTTTCAAGTATAGGGGTTACTTCTTTCAAGAACTTTATATAGTTTATTCTACTATTCCCTTTTTATCAATTTCATCACACACTCTATTGCTTCTATCTCTTGAGCCGATAATGTTTCCGCCAACTCAATAAATTCTTTTAACTTAGCCTTTTTTTGTTCTTCTTTTTCAAAAGCAAAAAAGTATGATAACGATACGCCCAAGAATTCACACACCCTTTCAATAGAACGTAAGGATGGAGTTCGAGTCGCATCTCTTGCTGTATTTTTTCGCCATTGATAAATCGTTGAAGAAATTTCAGTGTTTTCTTTAAGCGCATACTTTGAAATACGCTTTTCTTCCATCAATTCATCTATTCGTTGTATAATGATTTTTTTATCCATAGGTTTTTCCCGGTTGAGATATTTACACCATTATACAAAGATTTTTCACCTTTTATAAAGTGCTTTGCGCACCATTATTAGGTGAAATATCCACAATATATTCCTATTTCCTATTTACTATGGCAAAAGCCGACACAAAAATGTGCTGGCTTTTGCTTTACTTATACTTTTTCTCCACTATTATTCCAACCATATATCATTGCCGCGCCTTGTTTAATCTCGGACGCTTTTAAATAGGCTCCTAAACCTTCTTTTCGTTTGAAATATTCTTCAGCATATCCGCAACATTTTAGCGATGTTCCCAGACAAAAGGGCTATATCGTTAATTGCAATGAATATATTTTTTGATTTATGTAAAAAACCTGAAAAGTTCTCACACGTTGCATAATAATACCGTTCTAAGTGCAAACGGTTTTTATCTTGCTTATTTTTATACCTCTTCAGAGGTCACTATTTCTTTTATATCCGTACCACGTAGAGTTAAATATCCTACTTGACTTTCATTCTTTTCGTTCACGTTTTCTATTAAAAAATGCAGTTCGAATTTTTCGTTCGTATAGTGTAATTCGGAGGCAAGGATTATACTTAATCCGCTATTCGGGATATGGGGATTCCACCGATAAACTTCTTTTAGCTCTTGTTCAATTATTTTTCCGTTTTCAACAAACAATGTTCCTCCAAGATCAACGTCTATATATATACCTTCCTGTTTTTCTCGGATGCCTAAAATAACTGTATCCGTGCAATCGTTTATACCGATATCTTCCGATAAATGTGCTTCTGCTTTTTCAGTTTCTTCTTGGGCTATTTTCCTTAAGCGCCTGCTGATACGTTCTTGTTCGGCACAATACGGCTTTAACAGCTTCTTTACCTCTACGCTTGTATAACCCAACGCGAACACGCGCAAATCCGCAATTTTACATAATATTTCCTGCGGCAATTTCTTATATAATTCTATATCCTGCTGAATTTTCACGGCAAAATCCTGTTCGACAACTTTTTCGTCAAACTTAAAATAGGTGCCGCGTTTGATCCGATCCGCATTTAGGGATATAAAATCTCTCTTATATCGAATACGCTTTGCGCGTTCTTCCTCCGTTATATTAGGCTCAGCGATCGATTCCTCGATTTTTCTTAATTCTTCTTGCGGATCCTGATACAATTCCTCGCCACGCTCGGCGGCGATATACAGCTTGCAGATTTTTTTATAAAGTTTTTGATAATACCCTTCGTCGTATTTCTCTGTCTTTTTCGATATTTTTATCTGCGAATACGTATAGGACAACAGTTCTGTATTTAGCCATTCCTTTGTTAAATATTTCATAATTGCTCCTTACTCTTTCTTTTACATATTAATCAACTTCCAGGTTCTGAAGTTCAAAAACTTCTCCCCGAAAAAACTCTTTCAGACTAATTCCAAGCCCTTTGCAGATTTTTACAATGATGTCCATGTTTACACTCTTACAGATACTGCAGAATATATTGCTGAGTGTAGTGTGGGGTATGTTACAAACTTGGCCGAGCCGGTATTGGGTAATATTCCTTTCTTGCATCAATTCTTTGATTCGCAGAGATATTGCTTCAATGAGTTTCATAAAGTACCTCCAAGCAGTTTTTTATTTTCCGTATCTTCTTTAACATACTTTTCTTCTCCCGACTGCCGCATTCTATGTCGGAACTTTTAATGCCTTTGTTACATTTTTTCCTCTACCTTCTAAGTATTTCCGCGCATTGTACGAGATCCCTTTTTGCATTTTCGCTAAGTTTCCGATAGCTAAGGATTAACTCTTTTTCCTGCTTACAGATTTCTATTCGGTTTTCTTCTTTGAAAAAATCTTCCAAAGTGATATTTAACGCCGTGCAAATCTGTTGCAGAGCCTTTATCCGTGGGCTGCTTCCACGATACCAATTATAGATTGCCTTCGGCGATAAGCCCGCCTTTTTCGTCAATTGCGGTATAGAGAGATTTCGCTCTTTCAATAATTTATCTAACCTTTCCGTTACTTCCATCTTTATTTTCCTTCTCAACTCTCCCCCTAAAAAATTTTTAGGGGGAGAGTTTTTAACCAGCTCTTTTTGATGCTTACTTTTCTTTAAAAAATGCAGTTTCGTACACGCCTTCAAACGCATCGTCGGTAAAAAATTCCGCAAAATTAATACAACATGTTTTACAGATTTTATTAATCATTCCCCATTCAATACCGTTACAGTTGCCCGACAAAATCTCCGAAAGTATAGGAAGTGAAATCCTGCTGCGCTCGCTCAGCTCTTCTACTGTCATATGATGTTCTGCCAACAATTCATAGATACGGGCAACTATTGCCTCCAGGAATTTTTCATTCGCTTCTTTCTTCAACCCCGTAACCTTTTCTATGTTTTCCTTGTGTGCCTGGAATTCTTGATTTACCCTTTCTTCAAAATCCGCTATCTCAATATGTACAGCTGACATTCCTTTTTCCGTTAACACTCGTAAATACATATCTTCCGCTATTTGGTTTTTACTATATTGCTCCACTTCCGTTATGTAGTCCTTAACGGAATATTGATAATCCGCCAACGCCGCCGCAATATTGTCTAACAGGTTGTTTCTCATATATCTTTCCAAACAATCTTCGACGTCATCTAAATATTCCTCTACCGAAAGCTCGATTTTTCTTTCTGTTACCGCCACATTTTCCATAGATTGCAGATATTCACCGAATACTTTGGAGATGGCGCTATCATAATCTTTACGTTTTTCTTGCGAGCAACCGCCTTCTCCAACAATGTAATAGCCTAACGCGAGTATTTCAAGCGTTGCTTTTACTTCTTTCTCTGTTAATTCAATTTTCATTTTTATACTTATCTCCTTCTCCTTTAAGGGCTTATACCGCACAATTCTTCTCTTCCTGCGCTTCGGATAACAGTTTATTGAGCCGTTCCTCTCCGTCGGGAATTTCAAGACGCACGATCTCCGCTCCCGACTTGGTAATCTCTTCCTCATAAAATTCTTGAACCAGGATGTTGTTCAATAGATTATCGCCGTTTTCCTTATCGGGATATGCCAAATCTGCCAAAGCCTGCGAAAGCGCAAACGGCAACGCGTCCTTTTCTAATGCTTCTACCGTTTCATACGCGTCTTCATAAAGTTCGTCCATACATTCCCCGACTTCTTTATAAAGCTCTTTCGACGCTATTTCTTTCTTCAAGCCCCCTAAACGCGCTTTCATCTTTTTCGTATTTTTTACATAATGAGTAATGAGTTTTTGGGACAGCGACTCATATTTCATCAAGTTTTTATGGGGGTCTACATTAATTAGCACATAAAATCCCACATACGTAAGTTCAATAAGTTTTTTTGCTTCCGATTCCAATAAATTAAATTTCATGATTTTCATTCTCCAATTTATTTATTTTTGTTTAATGGTTTTTTGCAAATATTCTACGAAATGGTAATTGTCTTCTGTACGAAACTCCACATATTCCATCACATACCGCTCCGTTCCCGTATCGATAAAGGCGTCAGCCTTATATCCATATAGCATCGGTTCGGTGGAAGCATCTGTTTTTTTCATTGCGCTATAATGTACTGTATAACCCAAAAACTCGAACTGATCAAGATAGGCGATTTCATCTATTTTGTAATCCTGTTTCACGATCACTTTCAGGGAAAGACTCTGCATCCAGCCCTCTCCTTCTTCTACACGATAAACGGAAAAATACACGGGTGTGTTTCGGCGCGTTTCATACGTCAAAGTGATCGTATTGAAATCTCCGATTAGCTGCGTAGAGACCAGGGTGCTGTTTAGGTACGAAATATCGGATTTTTTCGTTGCATAAGTTTCGGCATAGCGTTGGTGAACGATGATTCCCAGACCAACACCAAATACCGCAACAATACCCACCGACACCCCCGTGATAATAGAAACGGCTTTTCGTTTCCGATTGGCTTTCCTTTTTGCCTTGTTCGCGTCCACAATCGGATAAAGTGTGGTTTCTAAAAAGTCCTCGTCAAGCATTTCCGATTTTTCTTTATCCGCCAAATCTTTCAGCTCTTTCATTTTTTACCGCCTTTACGAAATCGTGATTGCCAGCGCCTCATTTATTTTTGCGCTCCCGACGTTGAGATACGCATTCTGATAAATCCCTACACCCATGGCGCAGTGAATATATCTATCCGTCCGCGTGCTATTGTTGGAGAACGTATAAGTCACTTCCAGACACCCGAATCCAGCCACTGCGTGATTTCCGTTTGAGGTTTCGTAGTTCAACATATCATATCCCTCGCCTGTCGTTATCGTCGTAGAGGTATGCCCTGACAAAAATAACGCGATCGGCTTGCCCTGTTGAACGACTGATTTTGCCGTATCAAACTTGATCTTTCCCCACGACATCAAACTGCTGAAGCTGATATTGTACCCTTGCCGGTTGACGTATTTTTTCATCCCCGAACGAAAATCGGAAATTGTCGCTCCGCTACTGATAGTAGCCCCCATGTCCGCGTATAAGATATCCGATACGGCATAAATCGTATCGTTTCCCGACTTAAAGCTATATCGTCCTAAAAAACTTGTGCCCGGCTCATAGTCAGGGATCAGGTTCGGGTACGTCTTGTCCAAATAGGCTATAAGGTTTGTCCCCGCGATTGGCACGCAGCCGTTGAGCTTTCCATAGTCATAGGTGGGTATCGACCACAAAATATTGTACGGCGTCTCCGAGCGGTAAGTATAATTGATTTGTTCCGAACTATATTTAAGTTCTATCGCGCCAAAGTACGCCGTTTCCGATACCGTTTCTATCGTTTCTTCGGAAATAGGCAAATCGGAAATACAATCGTAAAATACACCGTCGTCGTTATACCAATACAGCCCCTCCGATATATAGACGTTCGTGGCTTCGTCCTCATAGGGAGAGCTGCCGTCCGTCGTGATCTCCGTGACTTTTAACTCCCCGTCGTCGATTAGAATCGCAAAGCCCTCTTGCTCGTCGCAGCGGAAACTGTAAAGAACGCCGAGTTCCTCGAGGTTAATGTCGTACAGTATTTCTTTTTCTGCGGATATGCTCGCTTCTTCTACATTCTCGTACCCCAAAATCCCGTTTAAGGTTGCTTGGAACAGGTTATCCAGCTCGTCGTAACGGACGGCGGCACCGGCTTTTAAAGCATTCACGCTCGGCGCGAGTAATAAGGCGGCAAATACAGAAGCGATTATTTTATTTGAGGTTTTCATTATCTTTTTCCTTTATAAATTCTTTTTTCAATTTTTTCTTAGCGGTTTCGTGTAGGTAGTACACGGCACCGCTTTTTAGTTTCAGCAGTTCTCCGATTTCGTTGAGTTTATACAATTCCCAATACCGCAAATAAATAATACGGCGTTCGATTACATTCAGACAATTTAGGATATCCGTATCCAGGATCTCGGGCGTGTCCACGCGTTCCGCTCTTGCCGCCAGTTCCTCCGCCCGGCGTTGTCCTTTCTCTTTCCGTAATTTGTCTATGGCGATATTCGCGGCGAGGGTATGTATCCAGGCGTTTGGCGCTCTAATCCATTTCAATTTACAGGTGAACAGTCTTAGGAATACCGCCTGCGCGACGTCATCCCCATCTACTGTCCCGCGGAATTGACGATTGATAGAAAGCACAATCACGGGATAATAGTATTCATATAGCTCTTTCACCGCGCTCTTGCTATATCGGTATCGACTTAGCAAAAAGTTAAATTTTATTACGTTCATTTTTATTTCTCTCCGAAAAAAATCTTTTTGCTTCGTCCTATAAGTAGAAAGACTTTTATTAATTTTCCACTCGCCAAAAAATATGCCTATGTTTACGAACAGATAGAGTAAAAAAATAAAGTATTATTCATTTGGGCTTAGGTCGTGTTATAAGCACACCTATAAAACAAAACTATTATAACATAAAAAAATAGAAAAGGACAGTTATATGAACAATTTTTTTTAGCGAATATAGGAGGCTCTTGTCTAATTATGTCTAAAATCCCCGAAGATACCGAAAAGAGGGTATCACCAGAATTTCAGCAACGTCTGAAAGATTTAATTTCTGACGAAGAATGTACAAAAAAAGAATTTGCTTCAGCTGTCGGTATAAGTAAAGATGTAATTATACGTGCGACACTCTACGGTATTATTCCCAGCTTACAATCTCTTATCAAAATTGCAGATCATTTGGATATTTCATTGGATTATTTGTTAGCTGAAACCGACGATAGATCTTTTTACAAATCAGAAAATCCTACAACCTTTCATACAAGATTAGAATATCTTAAAAATGAGAAAAATACGAAATATTCCAAGATTTCTCACTCTATGCCTTTTTCAAGGAACTCATTTAATGAATGGTTAAGGAGAAAGACATTCCCTTCTCTTGAGTATTTAAAAGCGATAGCAGAATACTTTGACGTTTCTATCGATTATCTGCTTGGACGCACAGATTATAGACATAACTGAAAGAAGGAGTAAATTAACCATGGATAATATGGAAAAAATATCAGAAACCCCAAAGAAAAAAGTTTCCCCTGAGTTTCGAGAAAGATTACTTGAGCTTATCGATGACGTAGGCTGTCGAAGAACTGAATTTTCCTCTTTAGTAAAAGTTAATAAGGACATAATCTCGCGCGCCACGATTTATGGAATAGTTCCGAGTATGCAATCTTTACTTAAAATAGCTGATTATTCCGAAGTATCATTAGAGTACCTTTTAGGACTAAAAGATAAAAATGAATTCTATAAATCTGAAAGTCCCACCACTTTTCATGCACGGCTTTTACAACTAACAGAAGAAAAAGGAACAACATTTGCGCAAATTGCACATAGAATGCCGTTTGCAAGAAATCTTTTTCAAGAATGGCTTCGGAGAAAAACGTTACCAACATTAGATAATTTATTGGCTTTAGCTGAATACTTTAAGGTTTCGCCAGATTACCTATTAGGACGTACTGACGACAAAAATTAAGTCTTGCAAAATTTTTAAGGGGAATTTATGTTAATTAATGACAATCAATATCTCTCCATTATTGAAACAATTAAATCCGAAATAGCCAAGTCACAGTATAAAGCAGCTCTACAAATTAATCGAGAGCTTACTTTGCTTTATCACAGCATTGGTACTGCAATTAATGAATGTAAAATTTGGGGCAATAAATTTATCGATAATCTTGCCAAAGATATCAAATTAGCATTTCCTAATAGTACAGGCTATTCCGTTAGGAATCTAAAATATATGGCAAAATTTGCCGCGGAATATCCCGATATAGAATTTGTGCAACAGGTTGTTGCACAAATTCCGTGGGGACATAATATCGTGCTTTTGGATAAAGTCAATAATCCTGACGCAAGAGAATGGTATGCCAGAAATTGTATTAAAAACGGCTGTTCCCGGAATGTACTCGTTCATCAAATCGAAACGAAACTTTACGAGCGGCAAATTCTTACGGAAAAAATTTCAAATTTTGAAAGCCGCTTACCTGCCCCTCAAAGTGAACTCGCCCTCCAGACTATGAAAGACCCTTACGTTTTCGATTTTATTCCCTTTAAGGAAGATATGCTTGAACGCGATATCGAACAGGCTCTTATCAAAGACATTACGGAGTTACTGCTTGAACTCGGTACAGGTTTTGCTTTCGTAGGTAATCAATATCATTTAAACATCGGCGGAGACGATTTTTATATTGACCTTTTATTTTACAATATAAATTTACGCTGTTATGTTGTAATAGAGCTTAAAACGGGAGACTTTAAACCCGAATATGCGGGACAACTCAATTTTTATCTTTCCGCAGTAGATGGTCTCTTAAAAAAGGAAGACGACAAACCCACTATCGGACTCCTTTTGTGTCAAAACAAAAATAACCTCGTCGCCGAATATTCTCTAAAGGATATGAGTAAACCAATGGGCGTAAGCGAATATAAGATTACAGGAAATCTACCGAAAGAGCTTGAAAGAGAATTGCCTTCTGTGGAAGATATACAAAAGCGGATTAAAAAATAAGTGATGCTTCCGAAATTTTGCCTTTAGATTCTATATATTCTGAATTATTAAACTAAAAATTTTCTTTTCCTGAAAACTATTTTTATGAATGGAGAAGAGAAGAAATTACTCCGTCGCTGGAATATTTAAAAGCTATCGCAGAGTATTTCAAGGTCAGTATAGATTATTTGTTGGGTCGAACGGATTACAGAGATTAATACGTACCCTTTAAAATGAAAAGAGATACCCACGCGTGAGTATCTCTTTTTATTTGCCCTTGGACTCAGCCTTTCATTCACGATCTTTAATCCAGGCTAACAGCTCTTCATATTTCATTTTCCCTTCCGCAAGTTTTAGCCCCACTTCCACGACTTCTTTATCCGTCACGTCTATCGTGATTCCATTCACCTCTAAAAAAGTCAGCAGAACATACATCCCTATCCGCTTGTTTCCATCCACGAACGCATGATTAGATACAAGCCCTACGCCAAGTCTTGCCGCTTTTTCTTCTTTGCTTGGAAAAAGCTCTTTCCCGTCAAACGTAGCATAACATGCTTCCAATGCAGAATCCAATAAGCCAAAGTCCCGCACTCCGTCTTCGCCGCCTGTCTGTTCGATGAGTAATTGGTGCAACAGTAACACTTTGTCCTGGCTGAATTTTATCATTTTGCCAGTTCCTCAAAGGCTTTCCGATGCTTTTCCAAAACGCGCTTTGCCACCACGTCGATTTTTTCGTCGTCCGTTAAATCAATCAACGGATTATTTTCCAAGTTTATCAGCATATACTTCGGTTTATTATTTTTGAAAACCACTACACTACCCTGCTTATCTGCTATTCTCGCCGCTTTCGAGAAATTCTGATTCGTTTCTGTTATAGACAGAACTTGATTCGTATCAATCGTCATACCATTCGCCTCCTGTTTATATTATACCACAAAAATAGCTATAATGCAACCTATAATTATAAATTTCTAATATTTTTCATTAGCGATTACTTCTTGCTGCTTTTTTCCCAACAAATAATTATAGACTTCCGAGTAGAAATCCTTTTCCGCTTACATAATTGATCCTATATATCATTTCTTCTGTTGCTATCTTTTGGCTTTTTAGTTCCCTTTTGTAACCCTGCCATCTTTTAGTTCAAATCATCCAATACGATCTGTTCCGCGCATTTCCGTGCGCTCGCATAGGCAAAATATCGTACAGGGATATTATTTTGGCGTACCACGTCTATTACCTTATAAAAATAGGTATGCGACATAGAATTGGTCTGAATCCATACGACATCCGAATTTTTGATGACGTCCGGATGCGGCGTCACGTCCCGTCCGATGAACCTCACATTGTTAAACAGAGGCTTAATCGCTTTGCTCCAGGAGTCGTGCCCGCCGAAGATGCTGATCGTGTGCCGCGCCGTGTACGGATACTCGATTTCTATCTTTTCTTCCGTTTCGTTCTCGAACTCGCCGTTTTGCTGATTAAAGACCAATGTGCGCAGGTCGGTCAGTTCCTTATGCTCCCCGCGTGTTTTCTCATATACGGCTCTGTATTCCTTTTGAATCTTCCTGTTATGTTGATCCGCCGCGTGTAACTGCGTTCTCAGTCGTTTATTCTCTTCCCGTAACTGCTGCAGCTCGGCGGTCAATTGATCTTGTTCGTTTTCGTACTCAGGCTCGGGTATGCGGCTCTCCGCTTCGATTTCCAGCTCTTCCTCTTCGTGGAACTCGTCAGCCTCTGAGGCTGATTCTTCCTCGTCAGTATCGTCGAACGCGTCCTCATCGAAATCATCGTCCCATGCCCTTCTATATTCATCGCTTTGATGGGACAATTCCGCCAACAGCCGCACGTGTTCCAATATGTAATCGATTCGCTCTTCCGGGATGCCTTGGTTTTTCAAAATCAGCCGCGCGCCCTCGTAACGGCGGAGCTTTCTCGGCATAATCGCTCCGTCCGTTAAATGGTAGATGAGCTGCGCGTCATTGATCAAACGGCTTTTATCGACAGAGCCTTCAAACATCCCGCCCTTATATTTCAACTCATACAGCGGCTCTCGTTCCTCATCCCGCAAAGCCGGAATACCCTGATTGTCTAAGTCTCCGTTCCACGGCAACCGCAAAGCGGCCATGTGGAACAACGTAACACTCGGTCCCATCGCCCAGAATAAGTCGTCGTTTTCGTATTGCAGAATATGAAACATGGCGCAGATGGTAAACGGATCGGCGATCGGGAACTCTTCCAGCTCGTCCGTCCATAAATATCCCCATTTTCGTTTCCCTTCCTCTTTTGTGACACTGCCGACCTCGAATAGAGAAAGGATTGTTTTTGCCTCCCATTCCCGAAGTTTTGTTTCTTCCTCCTCCAAGGCTTCCATGCGGGCTTCGTCTATCCCGCCGCTTTTTACCATCAATACGCTGAACGGAAGAACCGATTTCAGGAGTTGTTCTTTCTCTTCTTCTACTCTGTTCCTTCGTTCTTCCAAACGCAAATTGATTTTCAAATATAGCTCTATGACTCGCCAAAGCTCGCTGTGGAAGTATTCCTTTGCTTCCTTTAGCCGCTCTGCGGGCAGCAAATCGAGCAAGACTTTAAATGACGCTTTTGTTTCACCCATATTTTCCTCACACATATAGGTTACTTTTTCGATCAAATCGGGCGAATGACAAACGTCATACACCGTCTTGCCTGAAAAGGAATAGGAATCGGGTAAAATGTCATAAAGTTCCTCTATCTTTCCCGCTTCTTTCACTTCGTCCAATACCCATATCGCAAACGCCATACAGGTAGAACGCTCCCGAGAAATCAAATCATAGGGAAGCTGTAACGAGGTGCAGCACAGAGCCATTTTAGAAACCACGTCAAGTCCAGGGAATACCTCCCCGTATCTTTCCGCGCTTGCCTTGCACAAATTTACAGTGGCATTGGTACGTTTCTTTATTTCTCTATCCGTCAGATGCAGCAGTTTGAACATATTCGCAGAAATCTCTTCCAGCTCTTCTGCGGAAAAAGTGTCCACCAGTTCCTTGATCTGCTTTTTTACGGTGGAATAGATCCTTTTTGTGTCCTGCGCGGTTTTGTTTGACATCTTTCTCCCTTCCGATCCTATTTTTTTCATTATACCCCTTGCAAGGACATTTGTCAATATCTCTCCCTAAATAAACTTTTTTAATCCCCTAATCATCGTCTTTATATCTTGACTTTTTTACAAATATATACTATAATTTTATTAATCTAAGGAGGATAAAAATGGAAGATATAGAAATCATTGCGATGCCAAAGAAACGGGGCAGGCCTGCAAAACAAGAAAACACAGAGGACATGATTCGTTTATACGAGCAAGGAAAAACCCTGCAGGAGATTGCCGATATGTATGGCGTTTCTATACAAGCGGTCCGATATCGCTTGAAAAAGAATAATATCTCCCGCAGAAAGCCCGGACGTTTACGTTCGGAGTCCTTAAAAGACACTGTTTTGGCCCTTTCACAAAAAGTGGATACTTTAACGCAGGCGTTGGTTGCCATGAAAGGTTGCTTGGCTTCCTGTTTGGAGGCTCTTGCGGCTCTTAATATCCCTGTTCCGACGACAGAAACTGTTCCTGCGGAAGCGGGCATATCGACACCGGCAGAGAAACAACTACTCGAGGAACCCTTTCAGCAGGAAACTTCCCAGGCTTTGGAGCTTCCTCAAGCAGACACGCCGACGTCGCTTCCCAAAGTTAAAAAATCCCGGACACCCAGCAAAGCGATCTCCAACGAAGAGATCATCAGGCTTTATGAGGACGAAAAGATGTCCTGCTACGCTATTGCGAAACAGCTGGGCATTTCCGTGAATACGATTTACAGTCGCTTAAAGAAAAACAACATTTCTCTTCCTTCACGCGGTGCAAAAGCAAAGACTGAAAAAAACTGATATTTTAAAAAACGAAGGGCAACAGAAAATTCTGTTGCCCTTTTCAGTATCTGAAGCTATAAGACTGCTTCGACCAAATTTAGTTAACAGAACCAACGCTATCCTCGACAACAATCCTCATGGCAACATTTTCACGTTATTGAGCACTAAAAACTGATAGTTAAATTTAGTTCGCTATCGCGGCAATAGTCACGATAGCGAACATTGTTTTTGTTACTTTTTTTCTATCAGGCTTTCGTATTCCTTTACTATAAATTTTGTAACAATTCTTTTTGCGGACAATATTTTTTCAATGTTTCAATTACTTTTGAAGTACTCATTAAATATATAGTTGCTCTACTTAACCTACATCTTGAAATTCCCCAATTTCCTAAAGATTTTTTGGAAATAAATATCCACCCAGCAATTGGGTTCTTTATTCTTATCTCTTTAACTTCTTTCCATGCAATAAATCGTTTCTTGACTCCAAACAACCTCCTTGTAACTCCCATTTCATTAATGGTTATTTTACATGCCATGGTACAAATGCCCCAAATAAATATACATATCGGTAAAAGTATAAGCATTGCCAATAAAATATAGGGGAATATTTCATTCCAATCATATTTATTCAAAAAAACGACAAACATCACTATGCCTATGATGAGAATTATTGTTATATAAATAACCAACGGTAAAAACACATAAAACTCGTTTTCTTTCTCTTTTTTCATTTTCATCTCTCCCTAATTTTGTTTACATTAGGAAATGCATAATACATAAAATAAGCGGAAAACGCCAAACTTATTGGCGATAATTTCACCGCATCAATAAAACGCATTCCCCACGTCGCACCTTCTACAAGACCAATAAAAGAAAACCCCACATATATTACTCCATTAGTAAGAGCACTAAAAAATCCTTGCGCCGCACTAATTTTAGGATCTACGTTACCATATGAAATAAGCTGATTTATTACGTTTCCTGTAAAACCACCTATAAAGCTTCCTCCTATTGTGACAAAAAATCCCCCAATACCACCGGTTGCTATTCCCGCCGCCAGTGAAGCCGCGCCTACCGCTCCGTCTACAAACCCACCTATAAACGCGCCCAGTTTGCTTTCTCCTTCAATACTATTGTTCATCGCGGAAAAACCCGTTATTAATCCACTCGCTACTATACTTCCCAAAATCAACCAAAAGATTATACTTTGTCCCGATCCGTCCGTATATATAATGGGATTGTTCGCACAATACGAATAAAGATTGAGTTCTCCTAACGATTTGCTTAATGCCCCAATCAATTCGTATTGATCCGCGCTTATAAACCGGCAGATGCTCGGGTCGTAATATCGGCTTTGCAAATAGTAGAAACTTGTTTCCTCGTCGTAATAGTAGCCCCGATAGCGAAAATGCACTTTGTCCCACATGCTTCCGCTTTTGCTTAAAACGTTCCCATACGAATCGTATTGGAAGCTCGCCACACTTGTTCCGCTTACGTTGTACGCTTTTAAGACGTCTCCGAATAGATTTTTCTCAAAGTAGTAGTACGCTCCGTTATAGATCATCCCTATGATTCCGCTCGCGTCGTACAAATACTGCGTATAGTTCGCTCCCGTCTTTTCTCCGACCAATACGTCCCCGTCCCAATAATACAGCGTTTCTTCCCCGTTCACCGTCTTGCTGTATCTTAAGTTATCGGCGCCGTATTGATAACTAAAGTTCTTGCCCGATTGTATATTGCCGTGGCTCAGCATGTTTCCCCGCGTCCAATACAGGTTTTGCGACGAAGTGGTACTACTTCCCTTGTAATTTGTTATATTTCCCATTGTGTCATAGGAGAAATATCTCTTTATCCCGTTTTCAGATATATATTGCAGCCTTGTTTTGCTTCCCGACCAATATCCGTATTCCGTTGTACTTCCAGAAGACGTTTTCGACGTTATATTATTCAACGTATCGTAAGCGTATGTATATTTTCCGTCTGATGTTAACCGTCCCGCTCCGTCGTAGATATAGCTATAACTATCGCCGTTCAGCGTATTATTGTAAGAGGAAATATAGCCGCGGTTGTTATACGAATACGTCTGTCGGGAGCTATTGGTTATATTATAGATAGAGCTGATCCGATTTGTTTGGTACTCCGTTGTACTTATATAATTATATTGTAGCTTTTGCCGTTCTATCGAGCCGACGACTTGCGTTTTGGTCGATAGTCTATCCAAAGAATCATAACCATATAGTGTTTTATGATCGATATTACCCTGACTTTGCAAAACTCCATGCCCGTCAAAGGTGAACCATTCCGTTCTCGTTTTCGAATTTTCCAAATTGATGGTTCTATTGGTCAACCACCCGGTTTCCTCATCGTAATTATACGTATAGCTCGCGTTCAAATCTCCGCTGACCGTCATTTTGGCTTGCGTTTTGCTGTCGGTAAATTGGTACGCCAACTGCGTCACGCCGTTTCGACTTTGCGTTACGCTCGTCAAATCCTTGCCCGTGTAACCGTAGGCTATGTTGGTTGCAACCGCAGACGGAGAATCTTTCAGCTCGACGCTTTGCAGTTCCCTATAATCATAGGTGTACTCTATTGTAGCACCGTTTGCATAAGTTGTCAAATTAACGTCGCCGTTATCATTATAATCTATAGTCAGCTTTCTGCTGCCATTATGATTTATCCCCGTTACCAGACCGAAATTCAATGAATCTCTTACTAATGCATAACTCTCTGTTGAACCTAAATTGAAACTGCTTTCTTTTCCGTTGGAGTAATTGGTCTGCTGCACCAGCTTTCCGTTTTCTTTTACCTTCGTTATCTGTCCGTTATAGTTATACTCATATTCTATGACAGAATTACCAGAGGTGATTTTATACGGTTGGACGTTTCCTCCTTTTATACCATAGTCTGTTCTGACGGTTATGCCATTTTTTGTCTGAATCGTAAAGTATTCCCCCAAAGCGCCGTTTGTTTCGGATACCGTTTTCGATATGTTCGTTCCGCCGTCTTTGGTTATAGTCGTTATCTTATTATTCAAAACCCCGCTGCTCGAATACTCATAGGTGATTTCTTTTGTCCCGTCGCTTATCGACTTTATACGTTTTGCATCGTATTCCGAACGTGTCGTTATATTAGGATATTCTTCGTATGTATAGGTATAGTTTTTAGTCGTCGCGGTCGTTCCCGAATAATCGGTTTCACTCGCACTTGTTATCTGTCCAAGGAAATCATATCTTACCGTTTGCCTATAATCCAACCCTCTGTTTTCCACAAAATTTACATAGTTGAAAACAGACATGGTCTCGATCCGCTTCTTTATTTGTGTGCTTGTGTAATAATTATAGGAAACATCCGAAACATCTAAATAATTATTTCCCGTGTTTTTTATCTGAATAGACGTAGCGCCCGAATAATAGCTTACAGGAATGATAAAGTACGACTTCGTCGCTCCGTTTAAACTGATTTTTCCCCGGCTTGTTCCATTAACCAATATTTCCGCAAACGTCGTTCCGTAGGAGTATAAAAATAAGCTGATACAATATTGCCGCCCGCTTTTGGAAACAATCCCATGATTTGTAGATATTGATCCGGATAACGAGCTGCCCGGGTTTATGGAATAAGACGACGCACTCAACGTCGTATTTTGTTTTTGTATCGTAGAATAAATATTTTGAGTATACGTCAGATATTCCCGATTGCCATCTCCGGTCATGCTCGAAGATACCGTACTGATAGCCGTTTCACCCTTATCGTCTTTATACCATCCACTTTGCACTCCTTTCGCAAAGCGCCTGCTTACGCTTCTCTCACCCAATTTATTCCCATCCGCATCGTAATACGTCACGTTTGATACTTTGGCATCCGCCGAAAAACTCACATAATCGTAACGATAATAATCGTCATAAGCCGGACTGTTCCCGTAAATATAATTTATAATCGACATCCGCATAGGACTCGGATTTGTCCAATGTGCGCGGCCGAATAAATAACCGTTTCCGTCAAAATCGGTTAATCCGTATAACTGTCCCTCATTATACTCAAACTTGAACTTTACGCTGTTCGAGTTGTAATTTTTTATTTGAGTCAGATTTCCGTCCGCGTCGTATGAAAAATCGCATCTTGCAAGCAGTTGAAACGGATAGCCGCTTATTACGTCTTCAGCCATATAAGATTGAGCGTAAATCACTCTATCCCCACTATATGTAAAGGAAATGTAATGCGTTTTTACGCCCTCTGTGTATCCGGCGATCTGGGTGATTTTACTGCCGGAATAAAAGATTTCATACATCAATTTTTCTTTATGAATAAAACTCGCGTCATAGTATCTGTAAGATTTATTTCCGTCAAACAGGAGTTTTGTCTTTCCGCCTATAAACAGCGCGTTTGCATTTATGTTATATGTCATGTTTCGATTGACGGAATAATATGCCCCGCCTTCCTGACCCAATGTATCTATGGAACCGTCCGCATCCACATAACGCACTGCCTTTGTTTCGCGTTTTATACCTTGCTGGAAATTGATTTTGATGTTATTCCCGAACATCTTATGCATACCGAATTCGGTCATTATCTCATCATAATAATCGTTATATACCAATTCCAATGCAATAGGATTGGTAGGTACGTCGATGGACAATGCGGAAAACGATGCCGTCACCGCTCCGTTTATCAAATTGATATTGGCTGCACCGCCGTTGTATTCAAACTGTTCATACGGTAAGTCTTCTTTTACGCCTACCGTGGAAACGTAATAATTCAACACGCTCGGCAAATTGCCCTCGCGCACATCCACTTCGCCGTGCTGGTTGTCGTTCGTCGTTGTATAATACCACATGAAAACCATATCCGCACAGCCGTTAAACGCTTCCGGATTAAAGTACGCTTCTTCCCACCGCTCTTCATGTTTCGTCGTAAACCAGGACTTATAAGATTTTATCGTATTACTCAATAATATCGGACTGCCCGTATACTCCATTTGAGAGAATGCGGTCACATTCCCAAGCGGGAGCGTCGATTTTGCCGTTCGCACATAGTAATCCGTTGATCCTACCGTACTATTTCCGACACTTCTTACATAGTATCTTAACTTGCTATATGTCAATTGATATCCCGATAAATAGAACTGATCGTTTTCATTGGGAAACGAGATAAACGAATCGCAAGTTTTTGAGTCCACTTTTCCGAACTTGATCCGCGGCTGATTATATTCTTTTCCGCCGCTGTAATATAACGTCAACCCATTCGCCGTTTCTTTCGTGATTGAATAAACTGCAGGATCGATCTTTACGGGAAATGCCCGCTCCGGCGCGTTCATCCAATTCTCGTTTGCCATTATTCCCAAAATATATGTGCCGTCTTCACGATCGGTCAATGTATAAGATACTTCTTCACTGTAAACGCCGGCTGCGTCCGTCATATTGGGCGCAGGGATCACAAATACGGCTTCTTCCGTTTCCGTATAGGCAATGATTTCTCCTTCGTTTGTCAATAATAAGGATAAATCCGGCGCAGTGATCGTATAATGGAATTCATAGTGTTCCAAAGTACTGTGGACGATTATATCTTCTTTAACGCCCGAGGATGTAATCGAATACTCAAAGTCCACGTTTTGGAATACATTTCTATATACTAAACCGGCTTCTCCTACATTCGGCTGCAACGGTTCTTTCAGTTTCTTATTGGAATAGTCAACCGCGTCGGTATTCGCTACTTTGTTGGCTTTGGTTATAGCGTTATTAAATTCAGTTCCCATTACATCCGCTTTTGCCAATTGCTGAATTTCGCCTATACGATCGCGGAGAGAAAATTCCAACGTGTAACCCTTATTTTCTATCGAAACATTTTTCCTCTTGTCCAATTTTTCAAACAGTTTCACCTTAAAACTGTTTGCAGTGTTTTCAAAGTATTTTTCCCCTGTTTCGGAGGTTTTTAATTTCAGAGAATTATCGATCTCTTTGAATCCGTCCTCCTCTTCATAATGAACGGGAACGCCGTAGTTTTGCACCATGATCATCCCGTCATCCATCAGAAATTGTTTGGACGTTTCAGTGCGTTTTTCTATTATTTCTTTGTCTATATAGCGTTCATTATTAATGCCCTTATCTACCATAGGCTCCGCTACAGAGTCCACCACATCTGCAGAAATTGCTTTCTCTTGCGTAAAGTCTATTTCTTTGATACCGTCGGCCGCTGCCTGTAAGAGCGAAAGCGGCGTAAAAGTCACTAACATGACGATGCTCATTATCAACGCTACCGGTTTAATTCTTTTCATCTTTTTCCCTCGTTGTCTTTATTTTTTAGATCCATTTTTCGTAAAGTTGGTTCTCGTAAAATTTTTTTTCGACTCGTATGCTGTCCTTTTCAAAGCCCAGCACGCTGATACATTCGGTCTCTTTATGTCAGCTACCGAACACATAGCTTCTTCGCATCGGCGCTTGCAAAAAAACGTTATTTCATGCTCCGCCCCCTTTTCCCTTCGGAGTCCCCCTGAAATACCGCTTCTTTCAGACGCCAAAAAAAGCGCCATCCTATCCTTATATCAGATAAGACTGCGCTTAAAATATCGCCATTGGAGTACACCTCCGTAATTTATTTGATCAATTGCTTCCTTTCAATTATTTTCCAGAATTGTTATTTTTATTTACAAAGAGATTATATCACGGATAAAAGGCTTTGTCAATACCTATATCAAAAGTTTTCAGAAGAAAATAAAGGGGGTAACAGCAGAGAAAAATGGATCTATTTTCTTGTTTTTCACTTAAATCCAAGCATTCCAAATCTAACAACCTGTACAGAGAAAATGAATCAACTCAACGGTAAGAACTGCAAACTATTATTCTGTTGCTATTGAAATTTTATCGTGCCTTTTAATGGAGCAGGCTCTTCTCTTCTATTTTATCTGCTTCTTTCTTTTCTGTAGTAGTTACTTTTCCGTTGGGTAGTTCACATTCACCTGTCATGGTGACAGGTGCCACCTTCCACCTCCGGGGCGGAATTCACCCTTGTGAGGCGCTGTTCTCAATTTTTGAGCGGGCAGGGCTGTATTCACAGCCCTGCCTTGCTCTTTTTCAGCGACTCTTCACCGTTTCTTCTGCGAAGAATCGTCATTATCACGTCCCGGTGGTCGCTTTCCCTCCGTCTTTTAGAATATCACCGTTGAGTTTCCCACGCTTACGCCTGATACCGCGATTTTGAAAGCTGCGTTCGTTAAATCTATGATAAGGGAACCCACTATGGCGTTCGAATTCGTTTTATTGATAACGTTTATTTTCATAGACGAGTCCCGGACATGCGTTTTATAGTAATTTACCGCGCGGTTATAGTCCGAACCGTCCGTATAAAGATAGCCGTTGATCTCGCCCAGGCAAAACCCAAAAATCGAGAACTCGGTACTCGTGTTATAATCCCCGAAATCCCGACGAATATCATAATACTCGTCGCTTAAAGACGAAGACAATACAGACGGGAATACAACCAATTCCTGGCGGGGAACTATCTCATACGCTTTATCGAGAGTATAAGCAGTATATACAGGCGTTACGGTAATCGGATATTTCTGAGACGGGTCGCCCGTAAAAGAGATATTTTCGTCATTTATAGAAGCAGTCACACCGTTTAGCGTCACTTTTACGTCGGTTAATTTCTTTTCGTATTCCGTAATACAGGTTGCGGCAACTTTTGTGTTATCCCGACAAATAACTTTTACATTGATTTTTTCCCCGAACGCTTTTAGACATGTAACGTTTGCGGTCAATGCGCCGTCGCTTGTCGGCGTTACCGTTACATAATCGGTTGCAATTTTCCCTTTTGCCCATGTACCCGACGGGTTTGCAAATTCAACCGACCAATCCACCGCTTTATTGGTAGCCTCTGCGGGAGTTATAGTCGCTGTTAGGGTATAAGCAGTTTCAGCTATAGGTGAAATGCCATAATCGGCGTAATTGGCTGGCGCGATCGGAGCGGACATTAGACAAATACCGTGTTCCTGCGTTTCGCCCGGCACCATACCGCCGTTATTAATAATGAAATTATCGGATTTTTCAGCATCGGTAGGTTTTTCGATTTTTAGGCCGTCTTCAATGTTCGCATTCTTAAAGCCTGCGGCGACCGGGATCATGATCCCCATGCCGAGTATAACGCCCACCAGCATTGTAGCCAACGATTTAAGTTTACGAGGCTTGCGTTCCGTAATGACTGCCGTTTCCTTAGTGTTTTTTTGTTCCTTTTTGTTCGTCATTTTTCTTTCCTCCTAAATTTTCAAAGGAACAGGGCTGTGATTCCTCACAGCCCTGCCTTGCTTGTTTTTTTATAGCTCATTCATTTCTTCTTTTTTTGAGGATGATCACGGCCGCCACGCCGATGATCACCAGCGCGCTGATGGCGATCGCCACAATCACGCCTATGCCTACAAAATTGGTATCCTTACCGGCGCTTTTGATTTCAAACGTGTATTCCGAGCTGTTCCCGCACGCGTCGGTCACCACCACCCGGTATTTTCCCGCTTTCGTCAGCTTCTCGCCGAGCTTATACCCGATCTCGTTGTTATTGAGATATACTTTCACCTCCGCTTCTTCGGACAGCTTAGAAATCGTGACGCTGTCCGTTGTCTTTCCGCCGTTCTTTACGCCCTCGAGAAGAACTTCCGGCGGGATGGTGTCTATCGTAAAGGTATAGGTTTTCAGGCTCCCGTCATAGTTTTCTATGGTCAACGAATACCTGCCATCCTCTTTCAGTTTCTTTCCCGAAACATACCCAATCTCCTCTCCATCCTTTATAAGCGTCACTATCGCCTCGTCCTTCCACTCGAACGCTACGACTCCGTTCGTACACCCGTTATTCTCCACACCGACGAGCACGCCTTCGGGGAGCGGCTGCGTATAATCGTGCTGCACACTCACTGCGTCAAACCCGGAGCGGAACTCGTCCGTCAATACGACTTTATATATCCCCGAGGTGCGGAATCCATAGGAAAGCGTATTTAAGGAGATGATTTTCCCGTAATCGTCCTGTTCGAGCAATGTCCAAGTTTTACCGTCGTCCATGGATTTGTAGATTTCCAGGGATTGGATATGCGATTCCTTATCCGCGCTCTTTATGATGGTCACTTCGAGTTTCTTTTTTGCGGTGTTGTCCGTCAGTTCCGCTTTCGGCGCATCGAGGGACAAGACAAAGCAAAAGACTTCCGATTTCCCGAAATGGTTGATGGCCTGCACCGTATATCTCCCGCTCTTCTTAATCACACAGCTCTCGTCCAAAGAGAAACAACCCACCGGCCCGCCGTTTTCATCCGTGACCGAGAACATCGCAATCTCGTCGTAGCCATCGGCTATTGATACGGTCACTTCGTCTTTGAAATAGTATGTTCGGTCGAACGCCGCCACATTATTGCTTCCCCCGCCTACCGCGTACCGGATCTCGGACGCGCGGCGGATCACAATCAGGGTATATTCGCACGTATTCCCCCATTCGTCTGAGACCGTAAGGAGATGCCTCCCTTCCGTGTCATATACGCTCCCGATAAACGTTTCCCCGTCGATCAGGCACGCGACGTTTTCGCCAAATTCTATCGAACTTCCCAGAACCGTCTTTTCGTCAAAATAAGCATACAGATTTTCTCCGTCCGCAATATTCGCAGGTTCCTTCTGCCAATAGTAATAGCTTTTAATCCCTTCTTTCGCATACTCTGCAATAACTTCGTTCAATCTTTCTTCGGTAAAATACGCTACCTGTTCTTTGGGGTTCCCGGACTTTTTATAGACAAAATACGTCCCGTTTTTCGCGTTCACGCTGTCCTTCCCGTCCATGGCGATCCCCGCGTCCCAGGTTTCGCTTTTCCATTCACCGGTTTGGACGTACCGTTTTTCCTGCGTCGCAGCAAACGCAAACGCCGCGTCATAGCTCCCAAAAGCGATAGGTTCGTCCTCTGCGTCCAAAGCTTCGTAGTATTCTTTCTGCAAGGTCTGCGTGAGTACGTTCCGTTTCGTCGAAGAGAATTCCGTCGTCCAGGTATTCCCCGCCGCGTCGATACAGCTCACTTCATAAACGCCCGTGTCTATCGTATAAATCGGCTCGCCTTTCTTATACGGCTTATCGTTCACGGTCACGGTTTGTACAGGCGCGAACTCGTCCGGATCCCCGTCCGTCCAGGTCAGCGTTACGTCGCCGTCTGTTTTGCCGTTTTCCACGTTCCCAAGCTCCAGCGGCTTCACCGTCCGGTCGATGACTATGCTATACTCGCCCGTAGAGCTGCCCGCTTCGCTCACGCCATAGAACACATACTTGCCCGGCTTATAGTATTCCGCACCGGACAGGTATGGGGCGAACGCAACGCTGCCCGGCAGTTTCACATAGCAATTCGCGCCGTCGCTCTCAAAGCGGATATGCCCGCCGTTCGTGTACCCGTTATTCCCGCACGGAATGTCGTCCACATATAATTGTGCTTTGGGGAGCCTGCGATCGAGCGTGACGGTATAGGTATCGGATACGTTGTTCGCTTCGTCGCGGGCATAGAAGGAATACCTGCCTTCCTCCGTAAACTTCGCTCCCATGGTATATTCGACATACGAAGCTGCGCCGGGCAGTTTTACATAGGTAGTCATGCGCGTTAAGTCCGTCGCCAGGAAGCGGATATATTCCGCATTGGTGTATCCGCCGTTCGCTACGTTATACGCCCCGCCGTATAACGCGCCTACCGGTTTTGTTTTGTCCAGTGTGATGCTGATTGCGGAAGCGGGCATCCCCGCTTTGGATACGCAATAAAAGTAATACGTCCCTTCGTTTGTCAGCGGCGTACCGCTGAGGTAATTCGTATAATTACTCGCGCCGGGCAGTTTCACGTAACAGCCCGCAATCGGCGCATACGCGCTGTAACCTTCGTACTTCACGTACTCGGCATTGGTGGCGTATCCGCTTAAATACTCGGTTGTGCCGCCGTATAGCTTGCCGGTCGGCTGAGAAATGTCATAATACACTTCGTATTCTTCGGAAATATTTCCCGCCCGATCCACCGCCCGGAACGTGTACCAGCCGTACATTCCCGTGAGGCTTGCACCTGCGGTATAGCTCTCCCAAACGGTGATATACGGCTTTTTCACCTGATAATACGCGATCCCGCCCGCGTCCGTGGCCGTGTACGACACCGCTTTATTCGTGTACCCACCGTTTTCTATTCTGTTCCCGCCCGCTTTTACGCTCCCGAGCGGCGCGATCGTATCCAGATATACCGAAACCGTGGAACTCGACGCGCCCAGGGTATCTAAGGCATAGAAATACCACCAGCCGTTATTGGAGTCCGTGGCTGGTACCGTATAGGAGGTCGTGTAACTGTTGATATAACCGCCGCTCTTCGGACTCTTATACTGTATCCTCGAGAAATGTTTATCCTCTGCCGAGTATACGATCTGTTGATTGGTATAGCTTCCGGTTTTGATCGAACTGCCGCCAGCTTTTAAGGTAGTACTCGGCGGCGTTTTATCCGCTTCGAAATGATAACTATAGCTATACGTCACATACCCCGAAACAATAAGCGGCTTATACTGGCCCGTGTATTCCAATTCATACATCCCGTCCGGCAACGCGCTCTCATACAGTGTCAAATTGCCGCTGCCCGACAGGGATTTGCTGACATACACGTGCCCGTCCCGAATCAGGCGGAAGGTAAGATGCGAACAGGCGCCGCTCGGCTCGATCGTAAAAGCATAATACGACCAATCCAAGAGCGCGTTATCATAAATCGTAGAGGCGCCGCTAACGCTTGCCCCGGACATATAGATTTTGAAATTATCCGGACAGCCGCCGGTGTTAGAACTTCCGACCGTGGTTCTGCCATACGTCAGACATTTCGCCGTGACAGAGGTCGCTGCCGTCGCTGTTTCTGTTCTCCCGCCGTATAGTCCCGCGCCCAGCGATAGAAACGATACCACGATAAACGCAAGACCGATGATGAGTTTGGTTCTTAGTTTCATACTTTTCCTCCTTTTGTTTTTCTTGATTTTTTTATCAAGGTCTTTATGGCGGTTTTTTGTTCTGTTCGGTGAGGATCTTATAACACAGGCTGCTCTTGCCGCCGTTTGGCCGATAGCGCTGCTCGGAAACGAGCAGGCGCGCTTTTCTCAAATCCGCCAGCGCCCTGCGGACGGTAGAGGTCGAGAGCTTCAGTTCCTCCGCGATCCGCTTAATCGCCGGCCAGCATTCTCCGGCTTTGTTCGCGCGGTCAAACAAGTACAGATACACGGCTACGGCACGGTGCGGCAGGTCATCGTTTTGATAAATAAAATCAAAACGGCTCATTCGGCTCCTCGGGATCGAACGGCAGCGGGAGCTGTCTTCGGCTCGGCGGCGACGTCCGTACCGATGCAGGAGCGGGTTTGTTCCGTTCTATCTTCTGTTCCGATTCCGGCTCATGCACCCGGCTCTCCGTCAGGCTCTGTCCCCCGCTCACGCCTGCCCTGCCCCCGATCCACAAAAGTTCTGTGTCCGGTTCCCGGCTGTATTTTTTCAAGATCCCGTCGATGAGTTCCTGCTTGTCCGCGTATTCCACGGTCCGGTTCGCGTTCTCTGTCACCGTATAAGGATGAGCCTCGTCAAAGGTGATTCCCCAATCAAAGAACAGCTTGAGTTTCACCTTCATGGGATGCGCGCCCGTTTTCATCACTACGAACCTGCCTTTGGGCATGGATTTAAGCTCATCCGCCGTCATCAGCGGCCGTTCGATCATCTGCAGGCTCTCAGACGGATCGTTCTTGCCCTTGCTCACGGATCCAGAAAGCACTGTCCTGGTCCCCAAAGCTTTCGATAGTACTTCCGCGGAGGTACTGTTCGGCGCAAAACCGCCGAAGATCGTCAGCTGCGTATTATCTACGATGATTTCCCTGCCTTCCTTGCCGTAGTTCTTGTCTAATTGACTGAAACTTTGGATAATCGGCACGATCTGCAGTCGACGCGAACGGGACGCGGAGAACATCATCTCCGCGTCCTGGATTTTTGGAAGGGTCCCGAACTCATCGCAGAAAAACACGCACCGGTTTTTCAGCTTCCCGCCCTGTTCGTCCGCTACAGCGAGGATTTCCCTATAGAGCTGTTGGATGATCAATGAGATCATGAAAAACGTCGTCGGCGCTTCCTCGGGCATGATGATGAAGATCGCAGATTTTTCCGAACAGAATTTCTCCGCGTCGATCTCCGTATCAAAACACAGCAGCTGTTCGAGTTCGGAATCTAAAAACGCGTTGAGCCGCGAAAGCGCCGTGGACATGACGCTCGCCATCGATTGCTCGGCCGCGTTCAGTGCCGCGCCCGCGAACCATTTTGCTTTATGCGTATTTGGCAATAAATCCATGAGCTGCTGGAACTGGTTCTTGCCTTTCTTTGTGGAGGGCGCCAACAGTTCCTGTATGATCTTAAAGACAGATACGATATGTCGTTTTTGCGGCGCGCAGAACTCCGCCACCAATAGGATCGTCGCCGTAAGAATCCCTTCCGCCGCGTCGTAGAAGTACGCGTTTTGGCCGAACGACGCCGATTCCATGCCCGACAGGATGATCGTTTTCGAGATGATCTTCGCGTATTTCTCCGCTTTCGCTTTATACGCCAGCTCCTGCGGGTTCTGTTCGTACAGGTCTGTGTACTTATTCACGAGATGCAGCAAATTATTGCCGTTGGAGCGAGTCGGGTTTCTGAGGTCGATTACCGATACGTTGTAGCCGTATTGTTTGGCTACGGTGCCGTAATTTCTCATGACGTCGCCCTTTGTATCGGTAGAGAGAAAGCTCATCCCGCTCGCGCAGGCGTACTCGATGCATGGGTACAACCAGTACGCGGTTTTGCCCACGCCCGCCGCGCCGATCATCAGCGCATGCACGTCGCCCGTGTCCACCAGCGCCATTGTATTGCCCTTCCCGCCTCTGCAACCCGCCACGATCCCCTGCGGCAGTGGCTGTTCTGTCACTTCCCGGGTCTTTCTAAACAACCGTTTCTTATTTGTCGGTAAAGACATGGTAGGCGCGTTTCCTTGTTCCGCCTGTTTTCGCCACTTCTCCGGCGTGAACGGGACCTGGTCATACGTTTTTTTGATCTCCGCTTTCGTCGCCCAGCGCGCCGTGCCGTGCTGACCGTCGCCTACCGTTTTGCTTTTGATATGGTTTAAATCATAGATATGCGCCAAAAGCGTCACCCCGCCCAGCGTACACAGCATCACCGCGCCCAACAGGATTAAAAGGGTAACGTCAGACATAGCTCGTCCTCCTTAGATTCTTCTTCAGGCTGGGGTTCGGGATTTAATAATTCTTCATTCCAATCCTTATGATGCGGAATGAGGATTTCGCTTTGTATGCCTTGGGATTGGAGCTTGGCCTGGATCCGTCTATTGGCGGTTCGTCCCGCTTCGTCGTTGTCCAGGCATAGATAGACTTTCTTTAGATTCGGGTTATCTTTGAGCATCTGAAACATCACCCGCTCGCCGACCCCGCAGCACGCCGCGTAACTATGCTCCCGCCAATTGTATGTGTGCTTGGAAATATACGACAGCAGATCGATCGGCGCTTCGAAGAGATATAAACTATCGCCCTTACCATGCCAGTGAAAGCTGTATTCCGGGCTGCTATTCGGCGCATTGCCTTTGAACGTAGACTTCGTCCCTGTTCCCCGTAGGTTCGCGTGCCGCGGATTCCCGGCTTGGTCATAGCCCACGAATACCGCGTTATGGTATTCAGCCGATTCGTAGATCATCTTCTCCCCCACGAAGGCATTTAAGACGCTCTTGTTTATCCCGCGGCGGATTAATAGGTACGCATACACCCGGTTCATCGTATCGTTGCGCTTCGGCAATTCAAATTCCTTTGTCTCCTTCTTCTTTTCTATCGGCGGGGAAGTGACGAGTGTGCCCGCTTTCCCGCCCAATAAAAATTCCAGGGCCTGCGGATAATCCTTGTCATAAAACCTGCGCACGAAACTGATCGCATCCCCGCCTTCCTGCTCGTATTGATGATACCAAAGGTTGCCTCGGATCGTCACCTTCGCCGAGCCGTCTTTCCATTCGTATTCCGAACCGCTCCGTTTCAGCTCCTCGCCCTGGCCTTGGAGTAGCGCCGCCAGATCCGTCTGACGCGCCTGTTCTTTCTGCTGCTCTGTGAAATGGACATACGTTGACATACTTCCTCCTCCTTTTTTCGGAAAATAAAAAACGCCGCGCGGTGTTTTCCGTGCGACGTCTTTATCATTTTCCTATTTAATTGTCGTCTATATCCTCCGGCGTCTTGATCTCCAACGCCGGTTTATCCTTTGCGTTCAACGGCGAGATCACCGATCGTCCCAATCGGCCTTCTATATCCGTTCGGGCATTCTTGGCAACCGTTCCACCCTCTTTCGCTATCTTCTTGCTTTCTTTAAACGTAACGGGCTTTTCCTGCTTGGACAGCGCCGTCGTCGTGACCTCCGCCAACATGTTCAGGACTAATTCGATATTCGTCATATTGTCGCGCAAATTCTCTTTCTTTAAGCCTTTGACTTCCTTATATTCCTGTACCGTCAGCCCGCTCCAGGCTTTGGTCATTTCATTGGTTAAAATCGCATAGTCCTTGTCCTTCTCGATCCCGCGCGCCCGCCATTCGTCCGTGAGTTCTTTCCGCATCTCTATCGTCTGCAGGCGCTGGTTGATCCAGCCTTCCGTATAACCTTTGGCGCGGTAGAATTCCGCGCCACGGCGGATCGCTTTTTCCGGATCCGCGATCTCGTCCAAGCGTTCGCTTCCTACCTGCGCCAACCACATTTTGAACGGCTCCGCGTTCGGAGACGGGATCGACTGCACCAACCGCAATACCCCTTTCGTATCTAATGCGTCTGTCATTCTGCTTTTTCCGTCAGGGGCTATCATTTTCAACCCCTTACAAAATGTAAGGAGTTCACTTCCTTCTTTTTTCAGCCTGTTTTTTAATACGTACCAATAAGATTGCGGATTGGTACTATCCGTCAACACGGCTACTACATCTACTACCGAAAAGTACCATTCCTCTTCCTCCGCGTTCCATAACGTGCGGATCTGTTTGCTTTCAAAGACTTTCAGTTTGTTTTCCATATTTGACTCCTCATCCGTATAGGTCTATTATACCATTTTTCTTTCTCCTTTTCAAGTCTTTTTCGCTTATCCGTGTTTCAGTCCCTGCGCTTGTTTCTTTTCCTCGATCTGTCTGCGAAGCTTCCTATCCACCAAGCCCATTTTTCCTTTTCCCTCTTCTTCCAACCGCGTTTGCAGAATCCTTGCTATGTCTTGGAACAGCCCGCTCACACATACGCTCACCATCCGTGTTTGGCACTGCTCTATGAATTTCTGTCGGTCAGTCTCTATCCGCTCCAGAAGCTCACGCGCAAAAGTATTGCCGTGCTCTGAGGCCGCCGTCAGATAGTCCATTGCCTTAGCCTCGTCCCGCCGCACCTCTTTCCCGTATAGATATAATTTCCCCAGCCGGTATTCCGCAGCGCTGTTGCCTTGTTTTGCGGCGTTTTCAAAATACCACATCGCCTTTGCAACGTCTTTCAGCGTTTCTTCCCGGATCAGGATTTGTCCAGCTTGATACATGGCAAACGGGTTTCCGCTTTCCGCCGCTATTTCGAAATGCCGCAGCGCTTTTTTCACGTCTTTGAACGCTTCCTCGGTCAATCGTATCTTTCCGGCAAGATACGCGGCGTTCGGGTTCTTCCCTTTCGATGCCTGTTCGAGATACCCGAGGGATTTTTCTACGTCACGTTTTACTACCTCGCCGCGGTATAACAACTTCCCCAGCACATACTCTGCGGGTATAAATCCCTTGTCCGCGGCTGCGGTCAACAGCCTGACCGCTTCGGGCAGATCCTGTGCGAGTATGTCCCCGTCCAGCAACGCTTTGCCCAAAGTATATGCCGCGTATCGATTCCCTTGCTCTGCCGAGCGTTTGAGCAGTTCCTCTCCGCGCCTTGCATCCCGCTCCACCTCCTCGCCTTGTAGAAGCGTCTTTCCTAAAAGATATTCCGCGTACTGGTTATCTTCTTTGACCGCCGCTTCCAGCCAATAAAGCGCTTCGGGGAGATTCTTCCCGATCTCTTTGCCTTGCAGGTACAGCTTTCCTAAGCGGTACTTAGCCACCGTGTTCCCCAGCCGCGCCGACTCGATCAGAAATCCTACCGCCTTTTTCGGATTATAGTTCTCACTACCTCTTTCCAGCAAGACCTTCGCAGTAAAATAAAATTCCCACATTTTTTTTCTGCTCCGCTGACCGCTTTTTTCTATTTCCCGATACGTAGGCTCGGGAAGGATTTCTTTTTCCGTTATTTCCTCCGGGACTATTTCTTCTTCCGGCTCCTCTGGCTGCCGCTCTTTTAGGATCTCCAGCGCCATCTGTATGACCGCGTTGCGGATCGGTTTGAATTCGTTATTCCTGGACAGCGGGATTCGCTCAGGCAATGCCTGCGTATAGGTTTTTATCACCTCTTCCCGTTGTTCGTACCACAGCGCATATAATTTTTCTATCCGATCGTCCTTGGCGATCTCGTCCACGATAGAGCACACCAGGGCTTTGACGTCCGATTTTAAATACCCGTATTGTTTCTTGCCCCTTGTCCTCGACAGACGATTGGTAAGCTCCAAAAGTTTTTCTTCTACTGTTTCGTTTTCATAGCCTTCCGACCGGATTCGAGCTACGAGTTCCTGGAGCAGTTCCCGGCTCTGTTCTCTCAGTTCGTTTCGGTATTCGGTTTGTTTCTCGTATACGCATAAGAGATCCTGCGCGAAAATCGTTCTGCCGAACTCGGAACGAAGATTTTCCACGCCGGATTTTGTCAGATACCCTTCGTTGCCGCTTGCCGAATACGCGATGATATGCACGTGCGGATGATGGCCTTCGTTATGGAATGCTGCGTACCATCTGAACTGTTTCATAGGGATTTTCAAATTCTCCGCCAACGTTTGCGCCTGTGACCGCAGCATATCCCGCCACCGCGCGCCTTGGTCAAAGCCAAGCCGTTCCGCGTCCTCCCGACGTAAGGAAAGAATGGTTATCCACACGTTGCCTGCGTGGGCATTGAGTTCTTCCGAAACTTGATTCAGTTGAACCTCCACGCCCTCGTCTGTGAATAGACCATGTTTTCCGAATCGCTCAGCGCGCGGGCGCAGCGCGATATAGTCCGCGTATGTCTTTCTGTCCATTACCGCCGAAGCGTTATCCTCGAGCGCGCGGCTGATAAACTCAGAGGCGTTCCCGACGTTCGGCGCTTGCAGATAGTCCTCATATTCATGCATATCTTTTGAGTCAGGAAAATCCTTCAAAATTTTTCCGATGAGTTGCTTTTGTTTTCCTGAGACATACCCAAGCTTATAGGTATCGTCGATTTTTTCCACGCCTTCCCGCGTGGCGATATACCTCGCATACCCGCCGATGTTGTGCCTGGCGCTCGGCCGCAGGTACTTGAACTTTGTGACGAGCCGCGCCATGGATTATCCCTTCTGCCAATCCAGCGCATCCTCGAACGAGAACGCGCCGTTCAGTCTTGCGACCTCTTTCACGCATTCCCCGCGCAGTCGTTCCAAGGCTATCTTGTCGATGTCCTGCGTCGCCGCCATCAGGTTCATCATCATCGACATCTCGACCGCGAGCTTGAACAGCATTCGATTCTGCTTGTTGTCGCTCTCCGCTATGATCCCTTTCAAAGTCGAGATGACGATGTTCGGCAGATATGATTCGTTCTCTCCCGACGACAGATACCCCACGTAAAAGTCGATCGCCTTTTCTATGAACTCGCTGCGCGAAAAGCAATTGTCTTTTTTATACCAGGTCTTTGTTTTTTCTAACGTCTCTTCCGTGGCCCAAAGCGCAAACTTACGTTTTTCCGACCACGGCACTTCTCGTTTTACCATGCGCTTCTCCTTGAATTAATTTATCGTCATATCTTGATTTTCACTCGGCTCAGGAGCTTTCACTATCCCGTAAACGTCGTCGGCATAAAAACTATTGGTAAAGATATTATAGACAGCTGTGCATTCAATACCGTCCTGCGTTCTGACCAGATACGTGGTAACGCCGTTTTCGGTTTGGCTATCGATAATACTGACTTCTTCTTTTTGTTTTCTTTGCCCCTCCACTTCCTGACTATGACGGTACGCCCAGACTTTTCTTTCCATTTCTTCTCCTCCTTTTTTCCGTATTAGATAATCCCTGCCGCAACCCACGCTTTTTCCTTAAACCAGCGCGCTTTCAAGCTTTTACAACCCCGACCTCAAGCCGTATGCCCGTTTTACAACCCCTGTTCGTTTTAGCTCGTAAGTTCCCCTTTAAGCCCTTATGCAGCCGGCGTTGCCGGCTGCTGTGAGCTGCGTTCGGGGTGCTTTGCAACCCCGACGCTTTCTCCTGCTTTTTTTCGACCCTGCCGTTATTTATGCGCTAAGCTAATTCCCCGACAAAACCGTCTTAATTTTGCCCTTATTTTGCGGTTTCTTCACTCTCGTGGGTACTACTCTGCCCAGGGCGGTTTTGTGCCGTTTTGGGGCTGAAAAACCTCGCTGTCCTGCGAAGATTTTGCACCGTTCTCGGCTTGGTCGGGTGTTTACCTTACCTCGTCCGTATCGGGCGTTTTTCTCGCTGTTTTCCTTGCCGTTTTTTCAAGTTGGGCGTTCTCGTATCCCAATCTCCGA